>N._stephensi_709_foregut__coassemble_499_pt1 | contig 14058 bp, 12 predicted proteins | sample N__stephensi_709_foregut__metabat2_low_PE_012 | metagenome-assembled genome bin N | reverse complement strand
GATAAATAAAGCGGCAGCCGTGGTAATGGCAAGAAAGGTAAGAAGCATTTTCCTGATTGCCCCATCCTGCGCTTTGGATACCTCGCCCGTCAGCTGCAATATGGCGTTCTCACTCTCCTTTGCCGGAGCAATGACCTCCTCCACGTCCATAACGGTCACAAAGCTCCAGCCCAGGCTTTCTAAGGGCGCATAGGCAAGATATACCTCTTTTCCGTCCACCGTAAGCTTATCCATCCCCTTTTCCCCGGACACCATTTTTTCCGCCAGCGCCGCCAGCTTTGCATTACTGCTTTTGCGCAAATCCCCGTCAGCCTCCGCATAAGCGGCTGTCTCCCCCTCTTCCCTGGGGGAAAAGATGACCTGTCCCTTTTCATTGACCAAAAAGGCATAACCATTTTCCCCGATTATGGTGTTGAGCACCGCGTCATTCACGGTGCGAAGATAGGAGCCTGCGCCTGCCACCGCCACAAGCTCTCCATCGTCATATACCGGCATGGCGCAGACAATGCCCTGTCCTCCTTCGTGGATGTCCCATATGACGTCGGTATAAACTATCTCATACGGTTCTGCCGCAAGCGCCCTCTGGAACCACTGTCTTTCCTCCGCCTCATAATACATAGGTCCGGGAGATTCTCCGTTTTCCTCCCATTCCTCCGCCTGTAAGTACTTATTTTTATATTTGCTAAAGGCAATATAATCCGCCTGAATCATCCAGCCGCTTACGGTGGCAAGGTAGGTGGAGGAAATCATGTCATTGCCCCCATTGTACTGCACCAGCAAATCCTGGATATTCCCAAGCTTTTTCAATTCCGCCAGGTCCTCCGGTGCCGGGGATTTCAGTCTTTCCGAATATAAAAGCTGCGCCGCAAGCTCTTTGGAACCTGGTACGGGAAGCTTTACCTCCCTGTCAGGATAATTTCCTGGATTTTCATAAATTTCCTGTGCCAGGCGGGCAATTCCCCTTACGCAGGAATGAACCCCGGCAAACTTTTCTTCTATGTAATCCGCCCTTTCCACAGCCGTATGCAAAAGCTGTTCCAAAGCCATGTCTTCCAAGGCACGCTCTGCATCCTGCGCCGCTCTCCTGCCAAGCTCCCCATTTCTTTCCATAGAGATTTTTTTCATGGAATAGAGGCTTAAAATACTGACAATCCCTATGAGGAATACCGAAAGAATTACCATGGAAAACAGCAGCATGGTTATTCTTTCGCCGATTCGCTTTTTCTTTCCTGCCATAGTCCTCCGCCCTTTCTCTCCTCACAGCATTTTTTCACATACTCCAAAATGGGTTTAAATTCCCTGCTTACCACATAATCCTCAAAGTAAATTTCCACATCGCCCTTATGGTGCATTATCAGAAATTCCCTCTCGCCCCACAAGGGCTTTAAGCCTGCAAAAAACCAGCCTCTGTCCTCCAAAAGCCTGTAGGCGCATACACTGTATCTGTCATGACAGTTTAATAATACATTTGCCGTCTGTCTGCCTGTAAGGGGGTATTTTTCGTAAATTTCCACCAGTCTGTTTTCCAAATCCCTGCCCACGCGGTCTATGGTTATTTCAAGACTTTTCTGGATGTCGTCGTTTTTATAGGAAACCAGAGAAGTTTCAGGCATCTTTTCAAGCATTTTCCCGGACTGTTTTTTCCCATCCTCTTTTCTTTCCCCCGCCAACCTGTAACGGACTCCCAGCCTGCCGTAAACCGCCCTGCAAAACGCCTGGTGCTCCTTGGGCACATAAAGGGTTTTCGCATTTTTCTTCTTTACCGCCTTCATCTGGATGCCCTGGGAATGTTTTGTGTTTCTCCCCCTTTCATAGGAATGGGAAATTTTTTCCATATCAAAAACATTCAGCAAAAAGCCCGTGGCACGAAGCCCCAGCCCGTATACCAGCCTCTGGCTTATGTCATGAAAAGCCACCGGTAAGCAGTAAGCGGCGTCATAAGCGCCTTCCAGCAGAATCTCCATGGCGTATTCCAAAAAGGGCAGCGCCAGCCCGTATCCCCGGTATTTTTTCCTTAGAATCTGGGAAGCCAGCTCGCACATATTCTCCTTAGGATAAACCGGCTTTAACATCATCATGCCCGCAATCTCCCCGGAAAGGGTCTTTGCCACAAGGAAAGTACAGCCGCCCTCCCTTGCTTTTTCCTCTACATATTCCCCGTTGTACAGTTCTCTCTTAAAATAGCTTTCCCCATATTCGTCCCGGATACAGGCAATCATTCCCTCCTCGTCCCCCGGACGGTATTTTTGTAAAACAACCGGCAGAAATTCCCCCTGCCCGTTTACCAGATTTAAAATTTTTCCATAAAGCTCCATATCTGCTTCCTTAAACCAGTACTTATAAAATGACCAAAATCATTTCTCAATGGTCAACCTGTCTGCAAATCCCGTAATAAACAATACGTCCATCACAGCCTTTCCCACATTCCTGATTACAAGGACGCCGTCCTTTTTCTTCATGGTCTTGGATGCATAAAGCAGCACCCGAAGCCCCGCCGAGGATATGTAGGTAAGACCTGCAAAGTCCATCTCCAAAGCCGTGACGTCTTCAAGCTCCTGTCTTAAAAGCTCCTCCAGCTTTGGCGCCGTCGCCGTATCCAGCTTTCCTTTTGGTTCCACAATGAATTTTGTTCCTTCTTTTTTCGTCTCTATTGTCATAGCTCCCACTCTTTTCCTGTTTTTATATTTCCTCTTCTTCCCATGGAGGTTTCCTGGTAAATCCCACATGGTAAGTGGTTTTTTCCATGATAAACTCATGCTCCCCTACCTGGTAACGCCCCACGGTGGTATCCTTCCCTATAATTACCCCCTTCGGATAGTCTGTCAGGCAGCGGTTCAAAAGCTTAGCCTGTTCCTGCTTCGACTGCTCCGAAAGGGGATTTGCCGGATTGACGCTTCCCATGGTTACCAGCTTGATATAACGGATATCCTCCATGGGGACTTTTTTATCCCCATTCATATCTGCGCTCCGTTTCTTTTGATAAAGGCTTTTGTGTGCGGCTTTTACTAAGCCGGCATTTTCCCGGCATTTTCTGCCCTGTCTTACTTTTCTGCCGCCAAGGTTGTATTGACTGCCATGGCATTGCTGTATTCTGATTTTTTCTCACTTAATTCTTTTGTGATATCATCTACGCTGTGCTGGGCGGTAATGGCGCTTTTCTGTGCTGCTAAAAACTGATCCTTACAGCTTCCGTCTGCATTTGTGTAATCATCCAATTTTTTCTCCTCTTCTTTATAGCCCTTCAACGAAAACGCCTTTGATACCTTATTTTCATCCGATGCAGAATCTTTATCTTCTTTTTCACAGGCGGCAAGCTCTATCAGCTCCGCCGTATTGTTCTTAAAATTATCCCAGCTCTGGTTAATCTGATTTAAAACCTGGCTGTATTCATTTCTTTCCTTTTCTTTCCCTTCCGTCTCTTTCTCTTCCGTCTCTTTCTTTTTATCATTTTCCAATTCTTCGATTTTCCGGGAAATCAGCCCCTTATATTCATTCTGCTGTCTGGCGGCAATATTCTGAAGCTGTACCGTCCACGTATTCAGCCCCTCCTTTGCCGCTCCCAGCCTTGTTTCAATCTGGCTGATTTCTTCTCGTAAAAGCTTCAGCTTTTCCGCCTTAATCCTTGCGCTCTCCGGCAGCGTCTTCCCGTTTGCATCCTTTAAGGTAGAGGATACTAAGGATGGCGCCACATTTGCAGCCAGCATATCTAAAACCCTTGCCAGCCCCTCCGGCGTCCCATGGTTGGTGGCGCGCACATCCACATGGTATTTTGCCGAATTATCCGTGCTTCTGGTGTGGGTGCTGTGGGCGCTGACACTGCCGTTGACGCTGAAGGAGGGACCAATCCAGCCCTTTTTGCTCACTGACGCCGATGCGGATTCACTGTGCTCGGAGTTGTCCCTTTCACTCTGCTTTACCTCCATATCAAAAAGCACATTTACCTCGTCCACCTGTAAATTCGGTATGGGCGCAATGGCAAGCATGGGCACCTCCACCTTCAGCTCGTCCAAATTGCTGGTCCCATCGTCATTCATGGTCCTCTTGTGGTACATAAACGCCGCCGTCCGCAGCTTTCCCTTTTCATCAAATCCCACATAATCGATAAAATCCGCCGTGGTTTTTGCCATCAGCATACTCGCCTTTGCCGCCGCCGTTAAAGGCGCCCCGATTAACATGTCAATGGGCAATCCCACAAATTGTCCTCCTATTGCCATAAAAATCCCTTCTTTCTTTTAAAATAATTTTACAATCCATTCTTTTATGCGCCGGAACCATTCCCTGATTCTTCTGCATCTGTTACCTCTTCTGCCCTTCTTTTCCTCCGGATAGGCAATTCCCACAAGGACCACATCCTCCACCCACAAAATTTCCTGCCGGGGAAGGATTGTTTCCCAAAGGGAGATATCCTGCTTTGCTTCACAAAAAAGCCTGAAATTCAAGTTTTCCCTGAGGGCTGTTGTATAGTCCCTCAAAGCGTCTTCCGTTTCCTGTCTACTCATAGTCCTTATCCAACCCAAACTCAATTTCCCTGTTCATAATCTGCTCCTGGTACTCCATAATCCGGTTTGCAATATTGGACTGCGCCATCAGATACTTATCCTTATCAAACTCATAGGTATCCTCATCAAAGGCTTCCCTGCTGATTTGCTCTAACTTCTCCTGCTCGCTTATCATATTGGAAATCTTCTGGTGCAGCTGCTTTAACTTCTTGACCTTCGCCCTCAGCGTGCTTACCTCCTGCCAGGTGTTTTTCTGGTCCTTGGAGCCTAAGCTGCCGTCCACCGCAACGGGTGTGGTATCTAACTGCTTTGCTACCTGGTTGGCGCTGAGCAGATCCGTCAGCCTCATAATGCCTTCCGTTGCCGGAATCGCACCCACCTTTAGTTTGTAGGACACCTTGGGCAGGAAATCGCTGTCCCTCTGTTCCGGAGCGCAGATGCGGGCGTCTATTTTGTGCTTTCCTCCACTTACGTTTACCACTTTTACCTCCGTGGAAAACCCGATTTCCGCTTTTTCCACATTCAGGTTGGCTACCGGGACGATGGATAACAGCGGGACCTGCACCTGCATATTATCCACGCTGTATCCTTCATTCCCTTCCGGTCTTACCTGTTCATAGGCAATGTTGATATTGTTAAGCTGTACCGTTTCCTCCTGCCCGTTCTGCCGTATGACGCCCATATCCTTTATGGCGTCCACAATCTGCTCCCTAAGCCTCTGGTTTGCCTTGGCTAAGGCGTCAAGCGGGGCATAAACCAAATCATCTATAGGAATAAAGCCGCTGCCTTTGTAGCCTCCCAAGCCTGCCATTCCATAGTCTCCGGCAAGGTCTGTCTGACTGCCAAACTGTTCATTCGCCATATGGGCTCCTCCTTTTTACATTCCAATCAATGTCTTCAAAGCCTTCGGCATATCCATAAACCCGCCGGACGAGTCGCAGTAATACTGTCTTGCAAATTCCTGCAAACGTTCCTGCAAAACATGATTCCTATGATGAACCCGCCTCCTGACCAAATCCATATAAGCCGCCCCGATTGCCGCAAATAAGTCTTCATGCATAGCCGGACTGCCTTCCCCGCCGTGCTGACATCTCTCGCCATTTACATAGAAGAAACATTCGCCCGTAGGCGTTCTGTAACACAGGATAGCCTTCATAGGAATCTCCATTACTTTTAACATGGGAATTGCCGCAAGCATCAGCCATTCATGCTGACCGCCGGGATAACGCATCAGGGCTTTTATTTTGTTTCTCTCCTCCCGGTCTTCCCAGAAGCTCATCAATTCTTCTATGGAAATAGTGTTCAGCCATTCGGTAATTCTGATAGCTTTGTCAGGAGCTTGAACATCCTCTGCATATACTGTATATTCTCTCCCGTTCTTTTGAAGGACACAGGATTTTATGTTACAGGGACGAGGCTCTAAAGTAAGAGATTCCTGCAAATCCCTTGTAAGCTGCTCTTTAGTAACGCCCATATCCATTAAAAGTGCTTCCAGTTCTTCTTCGTTTAAAAATTCTGATTTTGTCCAGTCCATATTTCTTCCTCCCTCATCCTAAAAACAACGCCCGCTCTTCTTCCCTGCGCTTTACCAGCCCTGCCAGCACTTTCCCGCCGCCCTTGTTATACAAAAGCAGCTTTTCCGCTACCGTTGCCGCATCCCTGCCCGATACCAGCTTTTGCAGATTCCCCTGCCCGCAGTTATAGGTAAAGGAGGTCAGGGCATCAAACTGGTTCTGGTTCAAGGGAAAACAAATAGTTCCTTTCTTTACGCAGTCGTTGACATAGCCGCCGTATTTCTTTAAATCCTGTTTTAAAAGCTTCTTTGCCGTCTGTTCATCAGGCAGCGTATCCCCCGGCTTTACTCCGGCGGTATGCCCGTAGCCGATGGTCCATACCCCTGCGGGACACTTATACGCCGCAAGACGGCAGCCCTCATATTTTGCAATCAGCTCCACGCCTCTGTCCGAAATTGTCATTTCCCCGGCAGGCGGCGCATACTGGGGCATGGGCGGTGGTACCGGCGCTCCGGGCATGGGCGGTAATGGCGGCAGCGGCTGTCCCGGCATGGGCGGTAATGGCGGCGTCTGAGTCTGCTTCATGGCGTCATTTACCGCCTGTCTGAAGCCGTCCATGGTATAGCCTGTCCTTAATCCGTTCCAAAGGTGCTCCGGGTCCCCGTGCCCGGAAGCAAGCCCCCTTCCATGTCCTTCCTTGTGACTGATAATGACGCCGTCGGCAAGGGGATTTAAGCCGTAAGTTTTACAAAGGAAGGCAAATAAGTCCACCGCCCTGTCATAGGTGCGTTTGACCATTGTCCTTGCCTTTTCCTCATTGGTACACCGAAAGCTTGCGCCGCCTGTGTATTTGATACAGTCAGGCTCACACATTTCCACGCCGATATGGGTGTTATTCCCCTTTCCGCCGCAGTGCCATCCCCGATGGTCCCAGGGAAGGGTCTGGTAAATCTTCCCCGTGTCCGCATCGATAAAAGCATGGACGCAGGCACGTCCGGCGGAAGCGCTGTTCCAATTTTTCACAAAGGTTTCCGCCGAAGGCTGGGGACAGCCTACGCTGTGAAGCATAAGCCCGGCTACCCCGATTTTCTTTCCCGCCTTATAGCAGGGGTTTTGCCTTAAAAAGCTTTCTACAATTTCCATATTTTTTACCCTCCTGTCCCAATATTGATTGTTTGGTTTCAGGTACATAATACGATATTTTGTTTACTACGCTTTTTAGGCATTGCAGGACTTTCCGGTATTACGCACAGATTTTTTGCACAAAAAAACAGCCGGAGTTTCCCGACTGCTTTTTCCGGCTGTTTCTGCCTTTTAATTTTCATACAATTTTCCATATGTTTTAGGACAAAACTACTGCCCCTATATTTAGTCTCAAATTTTTATATGATTTCAAAATCTTTTAAAAATCTTGCAAAAATTTAAAAATAACCCTTGACGAATGAAACTTAATATCGTATTTTGTTTACTTTCGCTTCACGCTACCCGGGAAGTTCTCCCCCTTCTTCCATTACTTTTCTGACCGCCTGTTCCAGCACCGCCATATCCACAGGCTTGGCAACATGGGCATTCATGCCCGCTTCCAGGGCGTCCCTGACGTCCTCGGCAAAGGCGTTTGCCGTCATGGCAATGATAGGAATGGTCTGTGCCAGAGGATGGTCCAACTGCCGGATTGCCTTAGTAGCCTCATATCCGTTCATAACCGGCATCTGCACATCCATCAGTATCAACTGGTACTGTCCGGGAACGGATTTGCCAAACGCCTCCATTGCCAGCTGTCCATTTTCATATATTTCGCAGGAAGCGCCGGAAATCTTCAGCATCTCGCTCAAAATTTCCGCATTGATTTCATTATCCTCCGCCACCAGGATATGCATACCCTGAAGAACGCTCTGTTCGTCCTCTTTCCCTTCCTCAGGCGCAGACGCCGACTCGTGGTTCAATATCATATCCACCTTCTGGCGGAAGCTGGTCAGGAAAAACGGCTTTGCAAGGAATGCGTCCAAATTCGCCGCCCGTTCTTCATCAATCTCCGAGGTATCGTAGCTGGTCAGGATAAGAATGGGAACATTTTCCAAAACTTCCTCTCTGATACGCTTTGCCGTCTCCAGCCCATCCATGCCGGGCATCTTCCAGTCAAGCAGCACCACATGGTAAGGGTCATTCTGCGCTAAAGCCTCTTTCACGGCTTCAATCGCTGATTTTCCGTCCAGCCTGTAATCCACCGTGACCCCGGTGCCTTCCATAGTCAGCTGGATGTTCTGACCGATTACCTCTTCGTCATCCACCACCAAAAGCCTCGTGATGCCCTGCTTTTTCCAGAAGCTCTGGTCAATTTCCTGTTCATTGATTTGCAGGTTCAAATCCACCGTAAATACGGTGCCTTTGCCCTTTTCACTCTCAACCCCGATGGTTCCTCCCATCAAATCCAGCAGGTTCTTGGTAATCGCCATACCCAGTCCGGTTCCCTGGATTTTGTTAGTCACGCTGTCCTCTTCCCTTGTGAACGCCTGGAAGAGCGTCTTCATATATTCCTCACTCATGCCATAGCCGTTATCCTTTACAATAAAGCGGAAATGCGCCAGCTGCCGGTTCTTACAGGGAAACTCCTGAACAGTCAGGACAACCATACCGCCATCCGGCGTGTATTTCACGGCGTTAGACAACAGATTTAAGAGAATCTGGTTTAAACGAAGCTTATCCATAACCACGCTTTCATGCCTGATATCCTTACTGTACACTTCAAAGCTGTGCCCCTTCGCCTTCATCTGGGGACGGATAATGCCGTCAATGCCTTCAATCAGCTCCATGATATTTTCATTCGACAGATTTAAGGTGGTCTTGCCTGCCTCTATTTTGCTGATATCCAGAATATCATTAATAAGCCCCAGCAGATGCTGGCTGGAGGACGTGATTTTCTTGGTATATTCCCTTACCTTCTCCGGGTTTTCCGCATCCCTGGCAAGCAGGGCGGCAAAACCGATGATAGCATTCATAGGCGTGCGGATATCATGACTCATATTGGAAAGGAAGGAGCTTTTGGCACGGTTTGCTTCCTCTGCAATCCGGAATGCCTCCTCCGCCGTCTCCTTGGAACGTGCAAGCATGGCGTTGCTCTCCTCCAGCTTTGCATTCATTTCCTCCTGGTGGCGCAGATTCGCCTGCTCCTGTTTTATCCGGCGTTCACTGCCCTGCTGGCGGATAATGGCTGCCGCCGCCAACAGTAGCATGACCAAAAGGGTAACTGCCAGGAACAATAATGTCCTGATTACCATATTGACCATTTCTACCGTCCCGGAAGCCACATAACCGGCAGGAATCAGGAATAATAACAGGGTATCATATTCCTCGAGGGAAGTAATGCAGTAATAATATTCCACGCCGTCCTGCATAAAGCTGGTGCTTATGGTATTCTGCTCCTTTAAAGCCGCCCGGATATCCGGATACTGCTGTCCCTCCATCTCCTCCAAAACCTTGAGCACATTGTATGCCTGGATGGTTTTTTCCTGGGAAAAGTCATCGTGCATCCTGGTCCCGTTGCTTTTGAGGATATAAGTTTCATTATGACTGCCATAGGCGTCGCTGTCATAATACTGAGTCAGGCTCCTGACGTCCTTTAGCAGTATGACATGAGTAAAGGTAATATTCTCCGTCCCTGCACGCAGGGGCTTATCCAGCTTCAGCACTAAGTTCCAGCAGATTTCCCCCCCTGCCTCATAGTCAGAAATAAAGGTATACTGCTCTTCTCCGCCTGAAATCATGTCAATATCGGACCAGACGCCATGTTTTCCTTCTGCATCATAACAATTCCCCTGGTCATCCAGAAGCATCAGGGAAGAATCGTAGCGTTCCATTTCCAAAACCTCTTCCAGTTCCCCTATATAAGCAATAAATTCCTCCTCCGTATCAAAATCCTGCTGTTTCAGGATATTGACTGCGGCAGTAAGATAATTCCAGTGGTAATCCAGCGCACTCCCAAGGTTTACCCTTACCTGGGAAGTAATTTCCACCAGCTGGGTAGTACGCTCTTCAAAAATCTGCGCCTGCAGATACTTTGTAAAAAAGGAGACTCCCGTTATAGAAGCTACTATCAGGCAAACTACCAAGACCACTGGAAGCGCTATACGGCGCCCTTTTCCTTCAAGGGCTGTATGACGTTTTTTCCTTTCACTCTCCATATCGCTCACTCTTTCAATTTTACAAGCTATAACCTTTATCAGTTCAGGGTAATGTAGCTGTCAGGTTCAACCAGCTGCCTTCCCTCTTTCAGACGTTCTACAATCATCTGTGCATAGTCCGTCTCCCATTTGGTATATTCCGTAACCCCCGCTGCAGCTAGGGCGTCCTTTAGCATCAAATCCTCATTTCCCAGCACAGCCACGGAATAAACCGCCTCCCTGTCCAGTTCCTTACCGTCAATGGTCAATCCCTCTAAAACATAATCCCCATCCTTTTTGCCCACCGTCATTTCAAACCCGCTGGACACATACAGGGTAGAATCATTGATAACCGACCCCCGCTTTTTTGGCGTCGTCAGTACATAATCCACATAACGGTAAACCTGCTCCCCGCTCATGGAACAGGTAAGAATATTCTGCGTTTCGCCCATGGTCAGGAAATTTAACTCCGCTTCCGTATAATCCCCTGCCGCTATATTTCCCGCAACGCTGGCGGCGGGACCGATTAAAAGCCGGACATCGACTTCCTCCCGCAGGGAATTCATCACTGCCGAAGCCGCCGGACTGCCCCCGTCCGGATCAAAATCATAGGTATACCCTTTCTCAATATGGGCTGTTGCCGGGGCGCTCTCTTTCTCCTCTTTCATGGCGGCATTAAATGCATCGAAGGCGGAACGGGCATCGGGATATTCCCCCGTAATCATCCCCTGGACCACCTGTTCGGAAATAGAAAACATATCCGCAGAAGCCAGCCGGATATACAGGCGGTTGTCTTCAATATAGGGTTTTACCTCCGACATGGAAGGGGTAAGGTCGATGGTTATCCCGTTGTTATAAGGCACCATATTCTGGTTGGCGGATATCCGGCGCTGTCCGTCCTCGCTGAGCATTGCCGCCATAATATCCAAAATCAGCTGTTTCCGTTCCGGGCTTTCCTCCGCTTTTACATTCGCCGCTATCTGGAAAGCCGGATAAGTCAGATACCAGTTTTCCGCCTCGGTATCGCCATAATAGGGCATCATGACCGATTCTCTTCCCTCGCCGTCATGAAGCGCCGAATCCTCTCCCGTTCCCCTGACCATAGCTACCTTCCCGGCGGTATAGCCCTCAAACACATCGACGCTATTATCCAAATCCCCAGGCGTAATGCCTGCAAAATCAATAAATTCCTCCATCTTCTCAAAAACGGGAAGCCATACCTCTTCACTAAGCTGGTTTGTCTGTCCGGACTCATAGCGCTGTCTCCACTCCCGTCCCTCCTGGGAGGTCAGCCTGGAAGCGGAAAGCCCCTGCAAAATCTCCATACAGGTATAATCCTCAAAGAAATCAGAGGCAAATGGACGGATGCCAAGCTCCCGCAGCCTTCCGCAGGCATCCACAAATTCCTCGTAATTGCCGGGAAGAGGGATGCCGTTTTCCTCCAACAGCGTCTTATTGACAATAATGCTGTCCACCTCCGCACAGGCAGGCAGCCAGTTGACAGTCCCGTCGTCATAGGTATAACTGCGAAGATAGGACTGGCGGAAAGTATTTGCCAGCTCCGTATCGCTTAAATCCATCAGGGAATCCTTCCATTCCGCCACATCCCGCAGGGCAAAACGGCGGACTGTGAGAATATCGGGGAGGTCCTGCTGCTTTTCCTTAAACCTGTAAAAATCCGTGGAATTGGTGGCAACATAAAAGGTAAACTCCACCTCCGGAAAAGCTTCTTGTAAGTATTCCCCATATTGCTCCGTAAGCTGGTCACTCCAGAAGGCGATGGTAACCTTTTCCTTTTCCGCAGTCTCTCCATTTTTTGCACTGCATCCTGTCAGAAGGGAAACTGCCATCGCAACTGCCAAAAATAAACTGCACAATCTTTTCATAATCCGCCTCCTTATTTATTCCCATGGATTCCCGTCAGGGGAAACCATTTTCTATTCTTCAAACCATGCATGGAGAAATTCCCCACTGTCCGCCGCTTCCACACTGCCACAGACGGACAATCACAGCCCCATAACGACAAAAAGCGCCAGCAGGCGCCGCATTACTTTTATAGAGATATCGAAAATTTCCTTCCTGCTTTAGATTTAAACATTATTTAAGCAACTACATTTTAGCCATTTCTACAGGAATTGTCAAGAAATCCCACCATTTTTTCACATAGTAAAAAAGGCAGGGGTGCTCTCTTCCTCTTCCTCTTCCGCTTCTGCCGTCTCTTTTGTGTGTTCCTTTAATAGCGCTTTTCCTTCTTCGCTGATTTCTACTGTATCAGCCTTTTCATTCCGGACCTTTTCCAGGGCTTTTTCTGTTTCTTCCCGCTGTTTTCTGCGGTTTTCTATGGCTTTTTCGCGTGCCGCTTTTTCTTTTTCCCTGGCTTCCTTTGCGTCTTCCTCCATGCCTTCCTGTGTTTCCATACGGTAGCCTTCCGCTTTTTTTGCGTACTCCCCGGCGTATCCTAAGGCGCGCTCCATGGCGCCCTCGTCTCCTTTGCGGCGGGCTTCCCGGTATACGCGCATGGGGGTGTTTAACTGGTTCATGTTGGTTTTGGCACCTACGATGCCTTCCATGGTTTTTGTGTTCATAAAATGACCTCCTATTTGTTTTGTGCGGGGACGGCGGGCTTTGAAAATTCCGGGGCAGGGGGAGCAGCTGTTTGATTTCCCTGTGCCGGTTTCGGACATGGGGAAATCAAACAGCTGCTCCCCCTGCCCCGGAATTTTCAAAGCCGCCTGGAACTTGGTAGTTTGTTTTCTCCCTTTTCGGAAAAGTGTTCCCAAAGGCATTCTCTAAACTTTCAAGGGAGTTCATTTTTTATTTCGGGAAATGAAAAATAAGGATTTAGGATGTGGGTGCAAGAGGACGGTTTGGTGTTGCAAACGGGAGGATTATTACCTTTCTTCCGATACACTCTCTTCCATTGGAATCAGTATGGAGAGGATAAATGTGCCGTCTTTCAGCTCGGTGTTCATAATCCCGCAGTATTTTTCCACCGTCTCCCTGATGTTTAAAAGACCGATTCCATGAAGCTTATGATTGTCAGCCGGACCGGGCTTTTGTATTTTGCAGGCGCTTTTTTCCGGGGCGCTGTTTTTGATTTCAAAAAGAAAATAGTTTTTTACCCAGCCTGTTTGTATGTGTATGAATCTATTTGTATCAGTTTTCATTTTTTTACATGCGGTAATGGCGTTATCCAGCCCGTTGCCTGCCAGGACGCAGAAATCAAATTCGTCCAGGGCGGATTTCTTCCAGGGCTGCATATCGCACTTTAAGCTGATATGGTGTTCCTTCGCCTGTTTTTGTTTCTCATAAAGAAGAGCGTCTAAAGCCCTGCTGCCTGTTATCTCTTCTGTTTCTGTAAGCCCGCCGGTCTTTGCCAGTTTATCAAGATAGGATTTCAGCTTTTCCAAGTCTCCCCCTGCTAACAATCCCTGCATACTGATGATATGGTTTTTCATATCGTGCCTGATTTTGTCCATCCGCTCATTCTGTTCCTTCAAGCCTTCCAGATATGCCATCCGAAACCGGTACGCCTCGTTTTTCTGCCATTCCAGATAAATCCTGTTCATGCCATACATATAAAAGCCGGCTGCAAACATGAGCAGGGCAGTCAGGACGCACACCGCCCCATAGCTGAAAAGCTGGTTTTCATATAAGTCCTTGTTTTCCCCGCCCCAGAAAAGGACGCCCCTGCTCACACACCAGTTATAGGCGTCCATAACTATTTTTACAAAAAATAAGGGACCTGCTGTCATCAGATACCATTTTTCTGTTTTTCCTTCAAAAAAACCGGCGCATTTTTTCGACAGAAATCCCAAAAACGCCGCCGCCAGAAAAAAAGACAGGGGGGTTATAATATCATCCTGCCACAGCTTTGTCATCATGACG
>N._stephensi_709_foregut__coassemble_478_pt1 | contig 14321 bp, 13 predicted proteins | sample N__stephensi_709_foregut__metabat2_low_PE_012 | metagenome-assembled genome bin N | reverse complement strand
CAAAGCCTTGTTAGAGACCTGTAAGGAATTGGGAGTATCGAGAGAAGATACGGAATCCCGGATTGCTTTAAAGCTGTCGGTATCGCCGGAAGAAGCGCTAAATTATGTAAATCAGTATTGGGGCTGATACCCCGCCCATACAAATAAGTCAGAAAAACCCCGTAAAAATAAAAAAAGGAAATAAAAGGAATGTGCAGAATATGTAAAGTAGGCGTATGAAATCGGAATTTTTTGTCCTACGGGGTCCAAAAAGGAAGAATGCAGTATGACAATCAGAGAAAATCTTGAAAAGTGGGAAAGTGAATATTTAAGCCCATATGCCTGCCTGAGCAGAAACAGCAGGGGACGGGTAAGGGAAGAAGAACAATGTGACATCCGTCCTGTATTCCAGCGGGACAGGGATCGGATTCTTCACAGCAAGTCCTTCAGGAGGCTGAAGGATAAAACCCAGGTTTTCCTGACGCCGGACGGGGACCATTACCGGACCAGGCTGACCCATACTTTAGAGGTTTCCCAGAATGCCAGGACCATAGCCAAGGCATTGCAGTTAAACGAGGATTTAGTAGAGGCAATCGCATTAGGACACGATTTGGGGCATACCCCTTTCGGTCATGCGGGCGAGCGGGCGTTAAACAGAATCTGTCCTTTGGGATTCGAGCACAGCGTGCAGAGCGTGCGTACCGTGGATGTGCTGGAGAAGCGGGGGCAGGGACTGAATCTTACCTACGAGGTAAGGGACGGTATCAGGAACCACCAGACCGCAAGCAACCCGTCTACCCTGGAAGGCAAGATTGTAAGGCTTTCCGATAAGATTGCCTATATTCATCATGATATGGATGACGCCATCAGAGGGAATATTTTAAAGGATGAGGATGTGCCAAAGAGTATAGGCGCCGTTATCGGCTATACCCTGTCGGAGCGGCTGGACAGCTTTATCCATGATATAGTAACCACCAGTAAGGGGAAAAATGATATTACCATGTCGGGACCGGTTGCAAAGGCGATGCAGGAAATGCGGAGCTTTATGTTTGAAAACGTCTATCAGAATCCCATTGCCAAAAGCGAGGAGGGCAAGGCGGAAATGCTGATGGAATCCCTTTATACCTATTATCTGAAGCATTTGGATAAGATACCGAGGGAGACCCTGGAGTTAATGGAGCGGGACGGGACGCCTAAGGAGCAGATTGTATGCGACTACGTGGGCGCCATGACAGATAGATTTGCCATTGCCAAGTACGAGGAGCTTTTTATTCCCAAGACCTGGCACGGCTGATGGAGAAAGCATGTATTATCCTGAAGAATTAATAGAAGAAGTCAGACAGAAAAACGATATAGTGGATGTGATTTCGGGATATGTCCGAATCAAGAAGAAAGGCAGCAACTACGTAGGATTATGTCCCTTCCATAACGAGAAGACAGGGTCTTTTATGGTCAGCCGTGGCAAACAGATTTATAAGTGCTTTGGATGCGGGGCAGGGGGCAATGTCTTTACCTTTGTCATGGAGTATGAAAACTTTACTTTTGTGGAGGCGTTGAAGCAGCTTGCGGAGCGGGCGGGCGTCAAGCTTCCGGAGGCAGAGTATGATGAAAATACGAGGCGGCAGGTCAGCAGGCGTGCAAGGATGCTTGCGCTAAATAAAGACGCCGCCACCTACTTTTTTTACCAGCTCAGGGCGCCCCAGGGAGAAATGGGGCTGAAATATTTTCAGGGCAGGCAGCTGTCGGAGGAAACCATGAAGAAATTCGGGCTGGGCTTTGCCAATGTAAAGAGCAACGACCTGACCCTGTATTTAAAGAGTAAGGGCTATAACGACGGGGAAATCCGGGATGCGGGGCTGGCAACCTACCATGAAAAATATGGTATGAGCGATAAATTCTGGAACAGGGTCATGTTTCCCATCCAGGATATCAACCACCGCGTTATCGGTTTTGGCGGCAGGGTTATGGGGGAAGGGGAGCCTAAGTACCTGAATTCCCCGGAGACAGAGGTTTTTGACAAAAGCCGCAATCTCTACGGGCTGAATTTTGCCAGGACCGCCAGGAAGAATTATATGATTCTCTGTGAAGGTTATATGGATGTTATCGCCATGCACCAGGCGGGCTTTACGGAAGCGGTGGCTTCCCTGGGTACGGCGTTTACCAGCGGACAGGCAAGTCTCCTTCGCAGATATGCGGAAAACGTCATTCTGGCATATGACAGCGACGGTGCAGGAATCAAGGCGGCGCTGCGTGCCATCGGCATACTGAGGGATGCGGGGCTGACAGGGAAAATCCTGCATTTGGAGCCTTATAAGGACCCGGATGAATTTATGAAAAATATGGGAAAGGAAGCCTTTGAGGAAAGAATCGCGGAGGCAGAGGACAGCTTTTCCTTTGAACTGCGGATGTTAGCCCAGGCTTATGATATGAAGATACCGGAAAGCAAATTGAAATTCCGGAGCGCCCTGGTGGAAAAGCTTTATCAGGTATCGGACCAGTTTGAGGACGCCAAGCCCTTTATTGAGGCGGCATGTGAGAAATACAATTTCGGCTACGAGGAAATGTGTAAAAGCGTGGCGGCATTTGCCAACAAGCAGGAGCTGAATACGGGACTGGTCAGGAGGCGGGAGCCGGAAATCTTGCAAAGGCAGGAAAAGAAGGACGAGCCTCTGTTGCAAAACCAGAAGATTCTTTTGACCTGGCTGTCGGACGAGCCGGCAGTTTATGGAAAGATAAAGAAATATATAGCGCCGGAGGACTTTTCCGAAGGTATTTACAGGAAGGCGGCGGAAAAGCTTTTCGATGCTTTAGAAGCGGGACAGCCCCCCTCCCCCTCAGCCATTATGGCTGCACTCCAGGCTGCCCGGGACACAGAGGAGGAAGAACAGAAGGAGATTGCCGCACTTTTTTCCACCAAGATATCGGACCATTTACGGCAGGTAATGGGGGTCCGGGAAGTGGATATGGAGGAACGGGCTGCGGAATTTGACACAAGGGGAGAAAAGGAAAAGGCGCTGCACGACATTATTGTGAGTATCAAGAGCGCAAGCCTGAAACGGTATATGGGGCAGGGCGGTGGAGATAAAGATGCCTTCAGCCGTATATTAGAAGCCAAGAAAGCCTTGCAGGAATTGCAGAAAACGCATATTTCCCTGGATTAAGGTTAAAATATGTAATCAGAAGTGGAAGGATGGACCATTAAAATGGATGAAAACACACAGGCAAAGTTTGAAGAGAAAATGAAATCTCTGATGACGATTGCGAAAAAGAAAAAGAATGTTCTGGATTACCAGGAGATTATTGACCATTTTGCCGAGCTGGGACTGGAAGAGGAGCAGTATGACAAGATTTTGGAAACCCTGGAACACAGCGGTGTTGATGTACTGAGAATCAGCGATGATGACGAGCCGGATGAAGAGATTATCCTGGCGGAGGCGGAAGAGGTAGATGTGGAGAATATTGACCTTTCCGTGCCCGACGGCGTCAGCATCGAGGACCCTGTCCGCATGTATTTAAAGGAAATCGGCAAGGTTCCTCTTTTAACCGCAGAGGAAGAGATTGAACTGGCAAAAAAGATGGAAGAGGGGGACGAAGAAGCAAAGAAAAGATTAGCGGAAGCCAATCTCCGTCTGGTTGTTTCCATTGCCAAGAGATATGTGGGAAGAGGCATGCTTTTCCTCGATTTGATTCAGGAGGGAAACCTGGGTCTGATTAAGGCTGTGGAAAAGTTTGATTACAGAAAAGGATATAAATTTTCCACCTATGCAACATGGTGGATCAGGCAGGCGATTACAAGGGCGATAGCGGACCAGGCGAGGACGATCCGTATTCCGGTCCATATGGTGGAAACCATCAATAAGCTGATTCGCGTCAGCAGGCAGCTTTTGCAGGAGCTGGGGCGCGAACCTACCCCGGAGGAAATTGCCAAGGAAATGAATATGCCCGTGGATCGCGTCCGTGAGATTTTGAAGATTTCCCAGGAGCCGGTTTCCCTGGAAACCCCTATCGGCGAGGAAGAGGATTCCCATCTGGGAGATTTTATACAGGATGATAATGTTCCCGTGCCTGCGGATGCGGCAGCCTTTACTCTCTTGAGGGAGCAGCTGGGCGAGGTACTTGATACCTTGACGGAAAGGGAGCAGAAGGTATTAAAGCTTCGGTTTGGGCTGGACGACGGAAGGGCGCGCACCCTGGAAGAGGTGGGCAAGGAATTTAACGTTACCCGTGAGCGTATCAGACAGATTGAGGCAAAGGCGCTCAGGAAGCTCCGCCATCCCAGCAGAAGCCGCAAGTTAAAGGATTATCTGGATTAATATGGAGTTGTCAGAAAGATTACAGGCTGTTGCGGATATGGTGGCAGAGGGCAGCAGGGTTGCGGATATCGGTTGCGACCACGGCTATACCTCTATCTATCTCGTGAAGGAGGGGAAATGCCCGCATATCATTGCCATGGACGTGAAAAAGGGACCCCTGGAGCGGGTAAAAGCCAATGTCAGCAAATACCTTGTGTCGGATTACATAGAAGTAAGGCTTTCGGACGGAACAGAGGCTTTGCAGGAGAAGGAAGCGGATACCCTTCTTATGTCGGGCATGGGAGGAAGGCTGACCATAGAAATTTTGAAACGGACTTTTATGCGTCTTGGCAAAGACTTTATGCTGGTGCTTCAGCCCCAGTCGGAAATTTTTCTGGTGCGGGCATTTTTGAGGGATGAAGGCATAAAAATAATAGATGAGGCGATGGTCTTAGATCAGGGGAAATATTATCAGGTCATGAAAGCTGGCAGGGAAGAATTGTGGGAAGGTGCAAACGGCAGAAGCGGTAAAAATCAACAAAGCCTTGCGGGAAGTGTATGCGAAGGCGGTGTATGTGAAGGCAGAGAGTATTCCCAGGCGGCAGAGGACTATTTTGGTCCGGTGCTGTTAGCAAAAAGACCGGAGATATTCCTGGACTTTTTGAAGAAGGAAAAAGAGAAGACGGATGCCATCCTTTTGCAGGTAACTAAGGAAGAACGCAGGCAAGAGCTGCTGGAATACTTAGACTGTGTAAAAGAGGCGCTTTATGGCAAGGAATAGGATAAAACACAAGGCATAGACGAGACTGCTTTATGGACGGCAGACAGATAAAGGGGTAACAGGGTATGGAGGGATAAGGATGAAGTGTCAGGATATTATGGCAAAGCTGGAGGAGCTTTCGCCGGCTCATTTCGCCCAGGACTGGGATAATGTGGGGCTGCTTGTGGGCAGACCGGAAAAGGAAGTAAAGTCGGTGTATATTACGCTGGACGCCACGGATGAGGCGGTTGACGAAGCCGCCAGGCTGGGGGCGGATATGGTTATCAGTCACCATCCCCTGATTTTTAAAGGCATTAAGCAGGTCAGAGGGGATAATTTTATCGGCAGGAGGATTATCAGCCTGGCACAAAATGATATGTGTTACTTTGCCATGCACACCAATTTCGACATTATGGGAATGGCGGATGCGGCGGCGGATGAATTAAAGCTTAGGGGCAGGGCGGTTTTGGAGACCACCTATGAGGATGATATTTCCACAGAGGGGTTCGGACGCTTCGGAACGCTTCCGCATATTATGACCCTTAAGGAGTGCGCTGTTTTTGTCAAGGAATGTTTTGGCATTTCCCGTGTCAGGGTCTTTGGGAATGAAGAGGATGAGGTGGAAAGAGCGGCGGTGTGTCCCGGTTCCGGCGGGAGTATGATAGACGCCGCAGTTGCACTGAAGGCAGATGTATATATTACGGGGGACATCGACCACCATGAAGGCATTGACGCCGTGGCAAAAGGGATTTCCATAATAGATGCGGGACATTTCGGGATTGAAAAGATTTTTGTGCCCTACATGAGGGATTATGTCAAAAGAGAACTGCCGGGATTATTAGTCTATGTTAACGAAGCGGATGAGCCGTTTTTTTATGTATAACCCATGGATGGATTTGTGGATAAGCGAAGTCTGAAAAAGACGGAAATTATCCGGCAGGAATATAAATGTGGGAAAGTTTTGAGAGTTTCCGGACTTATTTGATAGAAAATGACGCAAATTTACGGGTTTAGGAAAAGAGAGGGAGCTATGGCGACAGTAATTATTGGAAATGAAAAGAAGGAATTTGAAACCGGTACGACCTATGAGGAAATTGCAAGGGAGTATCAGGCGGCTTATGACGACATGATAGCCCTTGTGATTGTGGACGGGAAAATACAGGAGCTGCACAAGAGTGTGGAAAAGGACTGTGAAATCCAGTTTCTGACCTATTGCGACGATGCGGGGCATAAGGCGTATGTCAGGACGGCGACGTTGTTGTTTATGAAGGCGGTCAGCGAGATACCGGAATTGAAGGAAATGAAAAGAATAAAGGTGGATTTTGCCATTGGCTGCGGCTATTATATGGATGTGCAGGGAGATGTGACAATCGATAAAGCCATGGCAGAGAAGATAGAATCCAATATGCGCCGTCTGGCGGAAAGCAATATAGAAATCAAAAAGCGGGCGTATCCCACGGCAGAGGCAATCAGGCTTTTCGCCTCACAGGGAATGGAGACAAAGGTAAAGCTGTTTAAATACAGGAAGGGGTCTACCGTCAATGTTTACGAGTTAGACGGCTATTACGATTATTATTATGGATATATGCTTCCCCATACGGGCTATGTTAAATATTTTGAAGTGCTGCCTTATGAAAACGGTTTGATTCTGAATCTTCCGGAAAAGCACAGACCTAAGGAGCTGCAGAAGTTTGTGCCCCGTACGAAGCTGTTTAAGACCTTAAAACAGGCGGATGAATGGGGAGAAAAGTTAGGCGTTGATACCGTAGGGGACTTGAATAATGAAATCTGCCGGGGAAATTTAAATGACCTTGTGCTGGTGCAGGAAGCGCTTCAGGAGCGGAGAATCGGGGAAATTGCCAGGGAGATTTCGGAAAGACCCGGCGTTAAATTCGTGATGATTGCGGGACCTTCCTCCAGCGGGAAGACTACCTTTTCCCACAGGCTGGCAGTCCAGCTGCGTACCTATGGAATTATTCCACACACCATTGCCCTGGATGATTATTTTGTAAACAGGGAAGACACGCCCCGCCAGGAAAACGGGGATTATAACTTTGAGTGCCTGGAAGCTATAGATGTTGAGCAGTTTAATAAGGATATGGTTGCCCTTTTGGAAGGGAAGGAGGTAGAGTTACCTACTTTTAACTTCAAAACAGGGCAGAGGGAATACAGGGGAAATGTGAAGAAGCTGGGACCGGATGATATCCTGGTGCTGGAGGGGATTCACGGGCTGAATGATAAGATGTCCTATGCCCTTCCCGTTGACAGCAAGTATAAAATTTACATCAGCGCCCTTACGACCCTGAACATAGATGACCATAACAGGATTCCCACCACGGACGGCAGGCTTTTGCGCCGTATGGTAAGGGATGCCCGCACAAGAGGCTCCAGCGCCAAGAGAACCATCCAGATGTGGGGTTCCGTGCGCAGAGGCGAAGAGGAAAACATTTTCCCCTTCCAGGAAGGAGCGGACGCCTTCTTCAATTCTGCATCCATTTATGAGTTGGCGGCATTGAAGCAGTATGCGGAGCCGCTTCTCTATGAAATCGGGGAGGATGAGCCGGAATATCACGAGGCAAAGCGTCTTTTAAAGTTTCTGGAGTATTTTTTGGGCGTCAGCACGGAGAACCTGCCCAACAATTCCATTGTTCGGGAATTTGTCGGCGGCAGCTGCTTCCCGGTGTAAATGCGGATATTGTTTACAGATACCGGAAATAAAAACTATTTTCAAATATCAGGGATAGAAGCTGTTTTTGTGGAGTGTCAGCAAAAACGGCAGATTTTGAAAAAAGAAATTATAAATCACAATTACATAGAGTGAGTGAAACAGATGATCGCGCCTGTCTGTACGAAAGGGGGCAGGCGAGGAAAGTCCGGGCTTCACAGGGCAGGATGCCGGATAACGTCCGGTGGAGGCGACTCCAAGGCAGGTGCAACAGAAATATACCGCCGGGATTTCCCGGTAAGGGTGGAAGGGCAGCTTAAGAGACTACCGCCCTCCCGGTAACGGGAGGGGCACATGTAAACCCCATCCGAAGCAAGACCGAACAGAAAGCGATACAGTTGCCCGCTGTGCTTTCAGGTGGGTCGCTAGAGACTGCTGGCAACAGCAGTTCCAGATAGATGATCATCCAATGACATAACCCGGCTTACCGTTTCGCTCACTTTTTACCGGAGTAAAAATCATGTTATTTAACTCACTGGCATTTGCGGTTTTTCTGCCCGTTGTGTTTTTACTGTATTGGGCGTTACCGCAAAAATACCGCTATCTTGTGCTGTTAGTATCCAGTTACTATTTTTATATGAGCTGGAATGTGAAATACGTGGCGCTGATTTTGTTTACCACGCTGGTTTCCTACGGCTGTGCGGTATGGATGGAAAAATTTCAAAAGAAGGCTGTGAAAAGGATGCTGATGGCTGGTGCGGTGGTTGCCAGTCTGTTAGTCCTTTTCTTTTTTAAGTATTTTGATTTTGCCCAGAATACCCTGGTCCGTCTTTTGCAGTCCTTTGCCATAGAGCTGCATCCGGTTACCCTGTCGCTGATGCTGCCGGTAGGGATTTCCTTTTATACCTTCCAGACCTTAAGCTATGTCATAGACGTTTATAAGGGAGAGGTGGAAGCGGAGCACAACTTTTTCAGGTATGCGGCGTTTATTTCCTTTTTTCCCCAGCTTGTGGCGGGACCTATTGAAAGGACGAAGAACCTGCTTCCCCAGATTGACTGTGAGCACAGGTTTACTTATGAAAAAGGCTCCTACGGCATGAAGCTGATGGCATGGGGGTTTTTTAAGAAGCTGGTCATTGCGGATAATCTGGCGGTGTTTGTGGATCAGGTATTTGAGGATGTTTCTGTTTATCATGGGTTTGCCCTTGTGCTTGCCGTTCTCTTTTTTACCTTGCAGATTTACTGCGATTTTTCGGGATATTCGGATATTGCCATCGGGACGGCAAAGCTGTTTGATATTGATTTGATGACGAATTTCAAAAGCCCTTATTTTTCCGCCTCCATCAAGGAGTTTTGGAGAAGGTGGCATATTTCCTTATCCTCATGGTTCCGGGACTATGTTTATATTCCCCTTGGGGGGAACCGGGTATCGAGGCTTCGGAATATGTGGAATCTGATGGTTACCTTTTGTTTAAGCGGGCTGTGGCACGGGGCGGCATTTACCTATATTATCTGGGGCGGTCTGCACGGGGCAATGCAGTGTGTGGAGAATCTGCTGTTTCCAAAGAAGGGGAAGAAAACGGGAAAAGGACAGGAAGAGAAGCCGGTGGAACATTCGGGGAAAGGAATGGCAAAGGAGTCAAGGGGACCCGTATGGTGGCTCAGGGTGGCGGTTGTGTTTTGTCTTGTGGCTGTGGCATGGTGCTTTTTCCGCGCCGCCTATGTGGGACAGGCATTTTATATCCTGTGGCATATGAAGGACGGGCTGGGGCATCCGGTGTCCTATGTGCTTGGCGGCATCAGGGCGTTTGATGTGGCAGGGTTAAAGCAGATGATACTGCCGGTGGCGCTTTTGGCGGTTTATGATTATGCCGCTCTTGACAGGGACCCTTTAATTGCCATGGAAAAACTTCCTTCCCCGGTAAGGAAGGCGGTCTATTATGGGTTTCTGCTGATGGTTTTGTTGTTGGCGAGCTTTAATTCCCAGGAGTTTGTTTATTTTCAGTTTTAATGCTTTCGTAAGTAATTTCATTTACTTTTAAGCCATTGACAATTTTCCGTTTCTCTGCTAAAGTACAAAAAGGGAATGAAGTTCTCCCTTGGGCATCCAAAACCGCTTTTAGTAAGCTGATGACTTCTGTGATTATCATTATCGCAGAAAGGCATTGGCTTTTTTTGTTTAAAAGGAGGATGATTTATGCTGACATCACTTGCGCTTATTTTTTTGGTCGGTCTTGCCATGGCTTCCATTTGCCAGAGAATAAAACTGCCCCGCATTATTGGTATGCTGGTTACAGGGATTGTTTTAGGACCGTATGCACTTGATTTTTTAGATAATTCCATCTTGGGCATATCGGCGCCACTACGGCAGATGGCATTGGTAATTATTTTAATCAAAGCCGGATTGTCCCTGAATATTGACGACTTAAAGAAAGTGGGGCGTCCGGCGGTCCTAATCTCTTTTTTGCCGGCAGTCTTTGAAATACTGGCGTTTGTCCTGTTTGCGCCGTCTGTTCTCGGAATAGCATTGATTGACGCAGCTATTATGGGGGCTGTTCTCGGGGCGGTATCCCCGGCGGTTGTTGTTCCCAGAATGGTACAGCTTATGGAAACAAAGTATGGAACAAAAAAAGGGATTCCACAACTTATTTTAGCCGGTGCATCCTTAGATGACGTTTTTGTCATTGTACTGTTTTCAACCTTTATTGGCATGGCGCAGGGAAATTCTTTAAATATTATGGAATTTGTCAACATTCCCATTTCCATTGTTCTGGGCATACTCATTGGGGCGGCTGTGGGACTTTTCCTGTCAGCCTTCTTTGAAATAAAATATGCACACAGGCACTATGTGCGTAACAGCACGAAAGTTATTATTGTCCTGGGAACGGCATTTTTGTTGATTGCTTTGGAAGAATGGATGGAAAATGTCATTCCTGTTTCCGGACTTCTTGCAGTTATGAGTATGGCTTGTATGTTACAGTTGAAAAGCGTTGCCTCGGTTTCAGCTCGTCTTTCCGAAAAATTTGGCAAACTGTGGATTGCCGCCGAAGTCCTTCTATTTGTGCTTGTGGGAGCGGCTGTTGATATTCGCTATACTTTGGAAGCCGGACTTAGTGCTGTCTTTATGATTGTGGTTGCGCTTATATTCCGTTCCGCCGGTGTTTATTTGTGCTTAATAGGCACAAAACTCAATTTAAAAGAAAAGATATTCTGTGTCATTGCATACCTGCCAAAAGCTACGGTTCAAGCCGCTATTGGTTCAGTCCCGCTGTCTTTGGGTCTGTCTTGCGGAAACATTGTGTTGTCGGTAGCCGTCTTGTCAATTATCATTACCGCCCCTTTGGGCGCATTTGGCATGGATATGACATATCAGCATTTGCTGGAAAAAGAAACATCTTCGTCTGGAACTGTCTGATGATATGATGATAGAAAGCACTTGGTAAGTAACGATAAATACGTTATAATTTAAGAAAAGAATAATGCCGTACAAGCTGCCGCATTAGGAATTTGATCAGCCAATGCGTTCCTTTGATGCGGCGGATGGGGATATTGACAGGGAGATACCTATGAAGCTGACATATAAAAAAGCAACGATAGAAGATATTGATTTTTTAACCAAATCGAGGATTGAAGTGTTAAGGGCTGCAAATAAGTTAGCAGATGCTGTTGATATGGCGGAAGTAGAAGCGCAGACTCATGATTACTATAAGAGGGCATTGGCTGACAGGACACATACAGCGTATCTTGTGTTTGACGGCAACAGATTTATCGGGGCGGGAGGAATCAGTTATTTCAGAGTGATGCCAACCTACCACAATGCAAGCGGTAATAAGGCATACATTATGAATATGTATACAAATCCTGCTTATCGAAGATTAGGGATTGCATATAAAACTCTGGAACTTTTAGTCGCTGATGCGAAAGAGAAGGGTGTCAGAGCAATTTCACTGGAAGCGACGGATATGGGAAGACCGTTGTATGAAAAGTTTGGATTTGTGAAGATGAATGATGAAATGGAACTGCCGGAACATGGAAGTGTATGAAAGAGGGACTGTATGGAATACCGGATAAGAGAAATCAGACAAGAGGAATATGCGATACTGGATGAATTTTTGTATGAAGCAATTTTTATTCCGGAAGGGATAGAGGCGCCGCCGAAATCTATTATCAAGCAGCCGGAGCTGCAGGTATATGTCTCTGATTTTGGGCGGAAAGACGATTGCTGTCTTGTTGCTGAAGCTGCCGGAAAAATTGTCGGCGCCGTCTGGACCAGAATTATGAATGATTACGGTCACATTGACGATTCTACTCCATCTTTTGCCATATCATTGTATAAGGATTTTCGAGGGCAGGGAATAGGAACAGCGTTGATGGAAGAAATGCTGGCAATGCTTAAGGAAAGAGGATATAAAAAAGCGTCACTGTCTGTACAGAAGGCAAATTATGCGCATAGATTGTATTTGAAATTGGGTTTTACCGTTGTGGAGGAAAATGAGGAAGAATATATTATGGTTGTGACTTTGTGAGGAAGAAATATGTCCGGCAATGGTTTGTTTTTCTTTATTTGTCAAAGGTTCTATGGTATTTTGTATAATGTAAGAAATGAAAATTAAAATGGAGGTGCTTCAAATGCCCGCATTATCTATGTTTTTTGGAATTATTGTGCGAATGCAAAGTGAAAAAGGTGGAAAACATAATAAGCCACACATTCATGCTTTGTATGGAGATGATGAAATTGTTGTAGGGATAGATGGAGAAGTTTTAGAAGGTAATTTTCCCAACAAGCAAATGAAACTTTTATTGGCGTGGATAGCAATTCATGAAGATGAATTAAATGCGAATTGGAAATTATTATGTAATGGAGAGGGTTATTTCAAGATTGAACCATTGCGTTAGATATGGAGGTGTTTTGCTATGTTAAGACCAACTGCAATTCAAGTGGAAGCGATTTGTGCTTATCAGATATTAGTAGTATTTGATAATGGCGAAAAAAAGCGCTTTGATGTTGAACCATATATAAAAGGCGAATGGTATGGACAACTGCGGTCTTTTGAATATTTTAAACGTGTTTCCACAGATGGATTTACGGTTGTCTGGCCTGATGGACAGGATATATGTCCGGATGAATTGTATAATCTGGGAAAGTTAGTATCATAAAGCAGGAGGTATCAAAATTGTTTGATAAAAATGGAAACAGACGAAAGGATTTCAAGTCTAAGACGGCAAGCTAGTTATAAAGTGTGCAATAAAGCGTGGAATAAGGTGTTGAATAAAGAGCTGAATAAAATGTAGCATGGTGTAGAATTTGGCGGATAAATTTTAAGGGAAGGGTCTATTAAGCAAGGAACGGAAAAATTGAGAAAAAGGCAGGAAAGGAGTGGGAAAAACATGTGGCGGCACATAGGAAAGCTGTTTTTAAAGTTCATAGGAATTGTTTTGCCTGTGGTTTTGGCACTCTCACTTTACTGCGCCCTGTTTCCCATGTGGTACATGGATGAGGAATATGCCATGTACAGGCAGCAGAAGGATTATATCACGGGGGACGGGGATAATAACAGGGTGCTGATTCTGGGGGATTCCCGGACCAAGGCGGGCTTTCTGCCGGAGGAGCTTTCGGATGGCTGTTATAATCTGGCGCTTGGAGGGACGACTCCCATTGAAGGGTATTATGCTTTAAAGGAGTACCTGGAATATCATCCGGCGCCGGAATATGTGGTAATAGCATATGCCCCTATGCACTATATGGATGTGGATGCTCTCTGGACGAGGAATATTTATTTTCATGTGATGAATGAGGAAGATGCGGGGGAGCTGTTTGAGATTGCGGCGGATTATGCCGACAATGAAAAAATCCTGATTGAAAATTACAGGCTGGAATATGCCATGTACCGTTTTTATATGCCCAATAAGTATTGTACGGCGTTGAAAAATGCCGGATTTATCGGTAGACATGCTGCCAATACGGAGAAATACAGCCAGGTTGCAAACGGGCGGGGGCAAAACTATTTCGGACTGGCAAAGGGCAGCGGGGATGTGAACGGGGAAGCGAAGGAAAGCGATTTTATACCGTCAGATGTGGTTACTTTTTATATGCAGAGGCTTTTGGATTTGTGCAGGGAAAACGGCATAGAGGCGGTTGTGGAACAGCTTCCCATGAATGAAACTTCCCGCGCTATTCTGACGGATGATTTTAAGGAGCACTACAGGAGCTATATGTATGAATTAGCGGCGGCTAATCCTACGGTGCGGGTTTTCGGGGATTTTTATATGTATTCCAATGATTATTTTGGGGACGCTGACCATTTAAACCCGACAGGAGCACAGATTTACAGCAGGTTTATGAAGGAGCGTTATCCGGATGTTTTCTAAAATAGAAATGAGCAAAACAAAAATGAATAAAACAGAAACAGGCAAAACAAAAACAAAGGAAAAGCTGACAACCCTTTGTTATATTGAAAAGGACGGCTGTTATCTGATGATGCACCGTATCAGCAAGAAAAACGACGTCAACAGGAATAAATGGATTGGCGTGGGCGGGCATTTTGAAAAGGGGGAAAGCCCGGAAGAATGTCTGCTGCGGGAGGTAAAGGAGGAGACGGGACTGACCCTTACGGCGTTCCGGTTT
>N._stephensi_709_foregut__coassemble_476_pt1 | contig 14355 bp, 14 predicted proteins | sample N__stephensi_709_foregut__metabat2_low_PE_012 | metagenome-assembled genome bin N | reverse complement strand
GACCGGATTTATACGAAAAATGGAGGGCAGAAAATGATTGCAGCAAATGATTTGTGCAAACAGTTTGAGCGCACTGTCCTGGAAGAAGAAAATGGGAAAAGCGGAAAAAGAAAAGCAAAAAGGAAAAATAAAAAGGAAAGCTTTTATGCGGTAAACCATGTTTCTTTCCAGGTTAATCAGGGAGAAATCCTGGGGATTTTAGGACCTAACGGCGCAGGGAAAACCACACTTTTAAGGATGCTTGGTTCCCTGATGCAGCCTACAAGCGGCAACGTGGAAATCGAGGATAAGGAAGGAAAGAAAGTCACGGATGCGGTCATGCTAAAACGCTCCATCGGGTATCTTTCCGGCAATACCAAGCTGTACCACCGCCTAAGCACAAGGGAAATGCTATATATGTTAGGGGAAATATACGAGATTGATAAAGAGGAAATTACCAGGCGGATTGAAGAAATCGGCAGGGTGTTAGATATGGAGAGTTTTTTGGACAACCGTATTGAGAAGCTTTCCACGGGACAGACCCAGCGGGCGTCCATTGCAAGATGCCTGATTCATGAACCGGATATTTACATATTTGACGAACCTACGCTGGGACTGGATATTTTAAGCGCAGACGCCATTGTGAATTTTATGAAGGCGCAGAAGGAGAGGGGAAAGACTGTGCTTTACTCCACCCATTATCTGGAGGAGGCGCAGTTTTTGTGCGACAGGATCATTATGATTTACCAGGGCAGGATTGTACGGGAGGGAAGTCCTGCACAGATTATGGAAGCATATGGGGCTGATAACTTAAGGGAGGCATTCCATCGGGTTATGGAGGAGGTGGAAACGGCATGAACATCAAGAGAATGACCGCTTTGCTGAAGCGTGAATTAAAGGATATTTTGAGGGATAAAAAAACCCTGTTTACCATGGTGGTCATACCGATTCTTTTGTATCCCCTTCTGATTATCGGGATGTCTTTCCTTATGAGCGCCATTATGAGCAGTCAGGCGGAAAAAACCTATCTGGTGGCGTTTGATACGGATGCAGCCGTAGAAAAGGAATTTGAAGATATTTTTACACAGAAGCAGGAGGATATCGGTTACCGGATAGAAATTGCGGATGTGGCTGATTATGAGGAGGCGCTGGATGCGGAGGAAATTGATGCGTTCGTGCGGGAAACGGAAGAAGGCAGCTTTACCCTGAATTACCTTTCGGCAAAGGACCGGTCTGCAACAGCGGTTTCAGCCTTAGGAGACGCATTTGGCATCTACAGGGAGAATTTAAGGGAGCAGAAAATAGAAGCTATGGGGCTGGATGTAGAAGCCATGTTAAATCCGGTTAGCTTTAAGCGGGAGGATTTATCTTCCACAGAGGAATCTGTGGGCAACCTCATTGGTTCCATGATGCCCTTCTTTATTGTGACGAGTATTCTGTTGGGAGCCATTTATCCTGCCATTGACGTGACGGCGGGAGAGAAGGAGCGGGGGACACTGGAGACTCTTCTGACCCTTCCGGTAACCAACTTTGAGATGATTATGAGCAAGTTCCTGGCAGTATCGGTCATTGCCTGCGTTTCGGCAATGCTCAATGTCTTTTCCATGGGAGGGGCGATGATATTTCTGGTATCCAGCTCCCTGTCCTCTGTGGCGGATATGAATATAACCATTCACTATGAAACCTTTATTCCGGGCATTTTGTTTACTTTGGTTGTTATGGTGTTCTTTGCCCTTTTGGTAACGGCTGTCTGCATGTGCACCTGCGTTTTTGCCAAAAGCTTTAAGGAAGCAAATAACTATGCAACGCCGGTTATGCTGATTTTTATGTTTGGAAGCTATGTGACCATGATTCCCGATATAGAGCTGACAGCCCAGACGGCGGCAATCCCCATTGTCAATGTGGCGCTGATGGTAGAAGGACTGTTCCAGTTCAGTTACAACTATGGTCTTTTTGCCATTGTCCTGTTCTCCAATGTTGCCTACAGCTTACTGGCGGTTATGGTATTGGGAAAAATCTACAACAGCGAAGCTGTGCTGTTTTCAGAAGGGTTGAGCAGTGTCAAGCTGTTTTCCGGACGGAGCGGCATGAAGGAAAAACAGATGCCCGGCTTCGGGGATGTGATTCTGATATTGTGCGTGGTTTTATTGCTGATATTTTATGTGGGTTCTTATGCCCAGATAAAATGGGGATTTGGCGGCGTTGCCATCCAGCAGGGGATTATCCTTCTTTGTCCCCTCGTTTATGCATGGTACATGAAGGCGGATGCCAAAAAGCTGTTTTCCATCAGACCTGTGAAACCCCTGCCCTTAATAGGCTCGGTAATTATGGGAGTCGGGGCGTTTTTAGGCGCGCTGCTTATCGGCGTACTTCTTATGCCTGTATTCCCGGACAGCACGGAGGGGCTGACCCAGCTTGACAATATGCTGACGGGCGTACCGACCTATCTGCTCATACTGGTTGTTGCGCTGATGCCGGCAATCGGAGAAGAACTGTTATTCAGAGGCTTTGTTATGGGAACTTTAAAAAATAAATGTAAGCCGGTGGTAACGGTTCTGGTAACCACCCTCATTTTTGCCGCATACCATATGAGTCTGATTAAAATGTTTACTGTCAGCATTTTAGGGCTTGTGCTGGCGCTTGCCGTATATAAAACAGGAAGCATCGCAGCATCTATGTGCGTCCATTTTATCAATAACCTGTTATCGGTGCTGATTAGTGCATACCCGGAGCAGCTGCAAAGGGCGCTGCCGGTGCTTTTTAAAGAAAAGCTTTCGGTGTCGGATATGCTTTTGTTAGGGGCGGCGGCTGTCGTTTGCACGGCGGCGGGATGGATGCTTCTGAGTAGAAAGAAGACTGCAAAAGAATAGAGCATGTATCCGCTGTATCCTGAGTTTGCAAAAAAAACCAAAACGAAATAATGATAATTGTTGCATTAAAAAGAAATTTGTGCTATAGTCATTTCAAAGCATAAGTTTCTTTTTTCTTTTTTTTTCTATTTTTTCTGAGATAAAACTTATCGAAACATTTCATGCTTTTATTCCAAATCAAACAAAAGAATAAAGCAGGAGGTTTCGGAAAGCGAGTGCTCTCCTGCAGTAGGAGGTGCCATGGGAGAAAAGGATATTCTTCAAAAAAATTATTTGGCAAAACCGGAACGTTTTGCGGACTTGTTTAACGGAGCTATATTTGACGGAGAAGAGATACTCAGAACAACAGAATTAGTAGAGTGCGATACTGTAATCAGTAAGACAGAATCAGGAATGCTTATTGAAAAAATATGTGACGGAAGTAAAAAACAGAAATATGCACTTTGGATTCTTGAAAATCAGGAAACTGTGGATTACAGTATGCCGGTACGCATTATGTTAAGAGAAGCGCTGGAGTATGATAAACAGATTAGAAATATAAAAGCGATACATAAAGAGCATGAAAAGATAAAACAGAAGTTGGATAAAGATAAGGCAATATTGCGTGCTGGTGAATATCTGTATCATTTTTACAAAGATGATAGATTACTGCCTGTAGTAACTCTCGTTTTGTTTTGGGGCGGAAAATCGTGGGATGGTCCTAAGAGTTTGCATGAAATGTTGACATTTGATTGTTTTAATGGTAAAAGCAGTCAATTAAAGAAGCAGGTTGCAGATTATCCTATCCATATATATGATCTCAGTCAGGAAACAGATTTTGAAAAATTTCATACAGATTTAAAGGAAGTATTTGAACTATATGCAAGAAGAAATCAAAGACAGGAATTTTACAGGTATTATGAAACAATAGACAAGAAGAAAATGACTATTGAAACGGTTGGGTTTATTGGAAAGATTACGAATTCCAAAGAATTAATCCAGAGAGTTGAGGATGAAAAAAGAAAAGGACATAAGGAGGAAGATTCAATGTGTATTGCGATCACAGAAATGTATAATGACGGAGTTCGTCAGGGAATAGAGCAGAAAATGAAAACAGTTATTAAAAACATGTTAGAGCGTAATATGGACGATGAAGATATTATTATTCTTGCAGAATGTTCGCAAGGGGATATAGCGAATGTTCGCCGTGAGATAGGGCGTTAAAATCGAAGTATCAAGGATTTAAACGCCTTTATTGATTGGTTTTGGGGTTATTGGTCCTGTTTAAAAGGTAGTCAATGGAAACATCATGAAAATCAGCAAGTTTGATAAGAACCGAAGTGGGAATATCAATGTCACCGCGTTCATAGTTGCTATATACCCGTTGACTGCATTGCAGGATTTTGCTCATTTGTACCTGCGTCATATCTTTATCCTCTCTTAGATCACGGATTCGCCTATACATAATAAAATCCCTTTCAGTTGCATTAGTTATTATACAGATTATATGTTAGTGAAAAATCCGCTATTGCACTTTAGCGAAAAATTCGCTAAAATATTATGTATAATTTGATTGAAAATATTTACTATATTTCAGCGAATATTTTGAGATAACAATAAAAAGAGGAATAAATGAGAAAGAATTAAGGGAGATAGCAGATGTTACAAAGGAAACCACAAAAAAAAGAAATGACAGTTTTGTATATCTTGTCATTTATTATTCCGGTGGTTACAATGCTGTTGATTTTTAAAGAGCAAGGGTTTTATCCGTTCGGCAATAAATCTTTATTTATTATGGATATGAGAGATCAATATCTGGAATTCTTTGCATCATTACGGTATCTGGTATTTGGCGATGATTCTTTGTTTTTTTCGTGGTCCAGATCTATGGGAGGAAATTACCTGGGATTGTTTGCATATTACATTGCTAGTCCTATGTCTTTTATTACAATATTTTTTTCATTGGAAAATTTACCTTTTGCTATTTCATTTTTGACAATATTGAAAATTGGATTGGCCGGTTTGAGTTTTGCGGTATTTGGAGCTTATATATGGCAATCTTACATAATTTTTCCCGAACTGTTAGCCGGAAAGAGCAAGTGTAAAGTAATATCAACATTAGACTCTTCAAATTGGAAAGTGCTGTTAGTGCTTCCGTTTGCCATTAGTTATGCATTGATGTCCTATAACATGGTTTATTCCATGTGCTTGATGTGGTTGGATGGAGTTATTCTGTTACCGGTTGTTTTGTTGGGGGTGGAAAAAATATTGGATGGTTGTAAAGGATTGCACTATATGTTTGCCTTGGCAACTTTGTTTATTTGTAATTATTATACAGGTTATATGGTAGGAATCTTTACAGCAATTTATATGGCATATCGTGTTTTGTGCTGTGTCCAAAGACAGAATATTCGTGAATATGTGTTGAAAACGCTGCGTTTTGTAGTTTGTACAATATTGGCGTTTGGAATTTCGGCGCCCATAATTTTACCAGTGGTTAAGGATTTGGCACAGGGAAAGTTGGCGGTAAAACCTTATGTTCCGGATATACAGACCAATTTTGAATTCATGAAATTATTTGGAAAACTTAGGAATGGAGTTTATGATAGCATTCAGAACACAGGTCTTCCGGCAATTTATTGTGGCTATGTTGTGATTATCTTTGCATTGCTATTTTTTATTTTACCGCAGATTAAAGTGAAAGAAAAAATAGGTGCAGTTATTATTCTAATCTTTCTGGTGTGCAGTTTTTATTTTACAAGATTAGATATGGCTTGGCATGGATTTCAATATCCAAACTGGTTTCCGTATCGTTATGCTTTTGTAGGCAGCTTCTTTTTATTATATATGGCATTGTTTGGAATTTGTTCATTCCAGAAAGTTTCAAAATACATAAAACATAAATTTATGATTATCACAGTGCTATTGAGTATAATTGTCATCTTTGATCTGCAAAAAAATGGCAGTGCTATGTTTAAAGGTTTGGAACAGGAATTTGGATATTGTATGGTTAATGATTATGAAAGTTTTCTGAATAAAACGAAGCCATTGGTGGAACAAGCAAAAGAAGATAAGGGATTTTACCGCATTAATCAGGGATATGAATTTTCCAAAAATGATGCGATGCTGTTAGGATATCATGGGATGACACATTATTCATCAACCTTTAATGCATCTGTTAATTTACTGACGCTTAAATTAGGAATTGCACAGCAGCATATTTGGAATAGCGGTTATGGATCGAATCAACTCTTGGATAGTTTGTTTGCTGTAAAATATATTATTGATGATGGTATGGTTCCATCAGATTACAAACTGATTGGACTGGGAGAATTAGGAGAAGCGGCTCTTTATGAAAATACGAACGTATTGCCGATTGCCTATGCCGCTTCCTGTAGAAATGCTAATCCGGATTTGGGAAGTGCAGATCCTTTTGTAAATCAGAATGTATTTCTAAATGCAATTATGGGAACGCAGGAGGAATATTTTACAGAATACGAATACAGTATGGAGGATTTGGGGCAAAATTGGAACTATTCCTTTATAGCGGATTCTGACAATCCGATTTATCTGTATATGAAATCAAATGGTTACGGATTGGCAGATGTTTATGTCAATGAAAAATGGGTGGGAAATTATTTTCAAACAGAAAGCAGTTGTAACTTATATCTGGGTAGTTTTCAGCAGGGAGAACAAGTTGTGGTAAATGTAGTTCCTGTGGAGCCGATTGTAGTTGATTATACGATAATTGGACAACTTCATATGGATTTGCTAGAGCGGACCTTGCATTGCTTGCGTGAAAATGGAATGAATATTATCAAACATGCAGAAGGGATGTTGGTGGGAACGATTCATGTCGATGCTCAGCAAAAGATTATTACTTCTATTCCTTTTGATGCAGGATGGACAGTAAAAATAGATGGAAAGAAAGTGAAGGCTGTGAAATTTGCAGACACCTTTTTAATGTTGGATGTACCAAAAGGAGATCATGATATAGCATTTTATTACATATCGCCAGGTTTTGGAATTGGAATATGGATGTTTGCAATCAGTGTTCTTCTGGCAGTGATATATTTTGCTCCATTACAGAAATTGCAATTATGATATTAGGTCATTCTGATATAGAAAAGAGTGAAAACGAGAGATATGCTCGAAAGAACGAGAAAGAGAGAAACTAAATGAAGGAAAATAAGAAATTATGTTCTATTGTGGTTCCCTGCTATAATGAGGAGGATGCGATTCTTCTTTACTATCAGGAAATGCAAAAAATTTTTATTGAACTCTCGGAAATACAATTTGAATTTGTGTTTATTGATGATGGGAGCAATGATCGTACTTTGCAGGAAATCAAAAATCTGCATAAGAAAGATAAACGGGTGCATTATGTATCTTTTTCTCGAAACTTTGGAAAAGAGGCTGGAATTTATGCAGGTCTGAAACATTCTTCCGGAGATTATATTGTGATTATGGATGTGGATTTACAGGATTCGCCGGAGATGCTCCCGCAGATGTATGATAGCATACAGTCTGGAAAATATGATTGTGTAGCAGCGAGACGTGTGAACCGAAAGGGAGAACCGCCAATTCGTTCTTTTTTTGCCAGAATATTTTATAAGATGATTAACAAAATATCGAAAACTGCTATTGTAGATGGAGCAAGAGATTATCGTATGATGACAAGGCAAATGGTGGATAGTATCTTATCCATATCGGAATATAATCGTTTTTCCAAAGGTATCTTTGGATGGGTCGGATTTGAGACGAAGTGGCTTTCTTATGAAAATAGAGAGAGAGTTGTCGGTAAGACAAAATGGAACTTCTGGAAATTATTTACCTATTCTCTGGAAGGAATTGTAGCATTCTCTACCATTCCTTTATCCATTGCTTCTTTTTTTGGTTTGCTTTTCTGTACCATTGCTTTTGTTGGAACTATTTTTATTTTTATTCGTGCTCTGTTGTTTGGAGATCCGGTATCTGGCTGGCCATCTATGATGTGTATCATTACTTTGTTAAGTGGTATTCAGCTGCTGTGTATGGGAATTATGGGAATGTATTTATCTAAAACATATTTAGAGTGTAAAAAACGACCAATCTATATTGCCAAAGAAGAAGGATAAAAGTTCGCAAAAGTTCGCAGAATGAAATAAAAACTTGCATTCCGTTTCATATTATGCTAAACTATTCACGTTGTGAAAAGAGATGGTCCTCTGTTACAGATTGTATTAAGAACATCCAATACGGAAGGAGATAAGCACAATGAATGAAATTATTAAAGAAATCGAAGCAGCTCAGTTAAAAGAAAACGTGCCTGAATTCAGTGTCGGCGATACTGTTAAGGTTTACGGTAAAATCAAAGAGGGTAACCGTGAAAGAATCCAGGTTTTTGAAGGCACCGTCATTAAGAAACAGGGCGGAAGCAATAGGGCGACCTTTACCGTAAGGAAAAATTCCAACGGCGTAGGCGTTGAAAAAACATGGCCTTTACATTCTCCCAATGTTGAGAAGGTAGAAGTAGTAAGAATGGGTAAGGTAAGACGTGCAAAGCTTTACTACTTAAGAGACAGGGTTGGAAAGAAAGCAAAGGTAAAAGAACTGGTAAAATAATCGTTTGGAGACGGGGACAAATACGAAAGTACTTGTCCCCTTGCTTTTTCCTGTAGTACAATATACAGGGGGGAGGGAGAGAAAACCATGGCAAGAAGAAAAGGGCTGACCTTTTATCAGAAAAAGAAAAAAATCAGCGCTGCATTGATGAAAGAAATATGGAGTTATATTTTTCTTATTATTGCTACGGTTCTGGTGGCGTTTGTCCTGGTATTTTCAGTTGGGATGCAGACCAGCGTAATCGGTGTTGCCATGGAGCCTGCGCTTTATAACGGGCAGGAGATTCTGGTTAACCGGTTCGTCTATAAGCTTTTTTCGCCAAAAACCGGGGATGTGGTGGTTTTCCTGCCGGGGGGCAACCAGAATTCCCATTATTATGTAAAAAGAATTGCGGCAGAGCCGGGAGATACTGTGGTAATCAGGGAAGGGATTTTGTATGTAAACAGTGTGCCTTATACCAAATCGGAGTTAGACAAAATTGCCGACCCCGGCATTTTAGAAAATGAACTGACGTTGGAAAAGGACGAATATTTTGTAATAGGGGATAATATTAACAACAGCGAAGACAGCCGGTCGGGAAATATTGGTCCCATAAAGGCTGATTCCATAATTGGAAAGGTATGGTTCCATATGGCTTCCGCAGGAAGCGGTATTGGATTCATAGACAGATAAAGAGAAACAGACAGACTGGTGGGTCTGTCGGGTTTTGCAGGAGGCAGGTATGAATTATCAGTGGTATCCGGGGCATATGACCAAGGCAAGACGGATGATGGAGGAGAATATCAAGCTTATAGATTTGATGATAGAGCTGGTTGATGCCAGGATTCCCTTAAGCAGCCGTAATCCCGATGTTGATAAACTGGGACGGAATAAGGCAAGGCTGATTTTGCTGAATAAAGCGGATTTGGCGGACCAAAGATGCAATGAGGAATGGAAAGCCTATTTTAAAGAAAAGGGATGTTTTGTAGTGGCGTTAAATTCCCGTACAAGAGAGGGCATGAAGGCGATTAATTCTGTTGTGCAGGATGCCTGTAAGGAAAAAATAGAGAGAGACAGGAAAAGAGGAATCCTTAACCGTCCCGTCAGGGCAATGGTTGTGGGAATCCCCAATGTGGGGAAATCCACCTTTATTAATTCCTTTGCAGGGAAAGCCTGTGCCAAAACGGGAAATAAGCCTGGGGTAACTAAGGGAAAGCAGTGGATTCGGTTAAATAAAACCCTGGAGCTTTTGGATACGCCGGGAATACTCTGGCCCAAATTTGAGGACCAGGATGTGGGAATGAAGCTGGCGCTTATTGGTTCCATGAACGATGAAATTCTGAATATGGAGGAGCTTTCTCTTCTGCTGATACAAAGACTGAAGGAAAATTATCCGGGAATTTTGGAAAAACGGTATAATGTGAATGAAGAGGAAGAAGCTGTAAAGATATTGGAAGATACGGCAAGAAACAGAAATTGTTTCAAGAAGGGCAGCGAGCTGGATTTGTACAAGGCTTCTGCTGTGATTATGGATGATTTTAGAAATGGACGCTTAGGGCGGATTACTTTGGAAAGAGTAAGGGAACAAAACGTTGAATAAGGGATTAAAGAAAGTTTTAGATTTCAGCATTTACATTCTGGTAATATTGGTACTGACATATTGTGCGGTTGCATTTATTGGACAAAGAACCTCGGTTATCGGTTCATCCATGGAGCCGACTTTGAGCGACGGGGATAACCTGATTGTGGATAAAATTACTTACCGGTTTAAGGAACCCGAACGGTTTGACATTATTGTATTTCCCTACCAGTACACGAAGAATACTTATTATATTAAGAGAATTATAGGGCTTCCCGGGGAAAAAATCCGTATTGATGAAGAGGGGAAAATATATATTAATGGGGAAGTGTTAGAAGAAGCTTATGGAAGAGAGGCTATTGCGGACGCGGGAATGGCGTCTGAGGAAATCACTCTGGCAGACGACGAGTACTTTGTCATGGGAGATAACCGCAACGACAGTGCGGACAGCCGCTTTATCAGTGTTGGAAATATAAAAAGAAAAAGTATTATGGGCAGGGCATGGCTTCGGATTTATCCTTTTCACAGCTTTGGTATTTTGAAACACGCATAGCGGGATTATGATGTGGGGAGAAGAGGCATTGGAAGAAAAAATAAGTGCAATTAAAAGTAAATTAATGAATACGGATGATGATAAGCTGGCAGTTTTTTTGGAACAATATCAAAATGATAAACGAGACGGGGTGGCTGCGCTTTGTGCCCGGGCGGCAAAAAGGATGGCTGCTTATGAGAAAGAGCTTTCAAGAATTGAGGCGATGATGCATTATGAAAGGGAGTATTCGTCGTATGGCGCTATCTGCGGCATTGATGAAGTGGGACGAGGACCTCTTGCGGGACCGGTGGTGGCAGGAGCGGTCATTCTGCCTAAAGACTGTAAGATTCTCTATTTAAATGATTCCAAAAAACTTACGGCAAAAATGAGGGAACGGCTGTATGATGAAATTATGGAAAAGGCTGTCGCAACGGGAATTGGGTTTGCTACAGAAAAAAGAATCGATGAAATCAACATTCTGAATGCCACTTATGAGGCAATGAGGATGGCTATTGGGAAATGCGGGAAAAAACCCGATATACTATTAAATGATGCGGTTACCATTCCGGAGGTTTCCATCAGGCAGGTTCCGATTATTAAAGGGGATGCAAAAAGCGTATCTATTGCGGCGGCAAGCATTATTGCCAAGGTAACAAGGGACCGTTATATGGAAGAGATGGACAAAAAATATCCCGGATATGGATTTGCGTCCAATAAGGGCTATGGAAGCAGGGAACATATTGCGGCGTTAAAAAAGTCCGGTCCCTGTGAGATTCACAGAAAATCTTTTATTGGACATTTTGTACCGGTTTAACAGGATGTTCACAGGTGGAGATAATATATGAGTTTTCAGATATCCGATTTATTTCAAAATCATAATAGTCTATCCGGCACAGGCACGCAGAATACAGGCATAGACGGTCGTGTGCCTGTTGCAAACCCAAACCTGTCCGGCGCGGGGCAGGGAGATGCAGGCGGAAAGGTGTTGGGGGAGTTTCCGCCCGGCAGCAGCTTTTCGGGGCAGGTGGTTATGGCGGAGGATGGCGCGGTAACCATAAAGCTTGCGGATTCAACCATGCTTTCCGCCACCTTAAGGGGCGGAATCAGTCTTGAGGCAGGCAGCCAGGTAACTTTTCTTGTAAATTCCAACAGTCACAATCAAATGACCTTAAGTCCGCTTTTTACTAATTTAGGCGGGGGACTCAATGTTGAAAATGCTTTAAAGGATGCGGGACTGCCCATAGATTCTCAGACCTCGCAAATGGTTTCTGATATGATGGAGCATGGAATGAGCATTGACAGGGATTCCCTTCTTGGTATGTACAGGCAGATAGCGGATAATCCCCAGATTGATGGCGGGATGGTGGTGCGGCTCGCCCAGATGCATCTTGCGGTTAATGAATTAAATGCGTCCCAGCTTCAGGCGTATGATAATATGAATCATCAGCTTGCAGGAGGGATTGAAGAGATTGCAAAGGGCTTGCAGCAGGTGTTTTCTTCCGTGGGAGAGGGCAATACGGAGAATATGGTAAGGCTTTTTGAAGGGATTGTGGATATGCTGGAAGAAAGCGGGAAAGTGCCGGAAGGTATGGAAGGCGTTTTAAAGGAAACGGGGCAATTATCCGGAGAAGCAATAAAAAATGCCGTGCTGCCGGAAATTGGGGCACAAAATGGGGAAAATGCGGGCGGCGTCAGCAAAGAAGCAGTAATAACAGACGCAGGCGGGCAGCCTATTTCCCAGCTGCTATCCGGTAAAGAGCTTCAGGAATTATCGGATGTGCTGAAAAATGCCGGCGCCGGGGAAAAGCTTACGGAAGCGGTGGCAAAGGGAGAGCTTCCTGCCAAAGAGGCGTTGCGGTTAATCAACGATTTTATGCAGGGAAAGGATTCGGTACAAGGGGAGAATGCCCTGGTATTTAAGGATAATACGGATAACTGGAAGGCGCTTTTGACAAATCCCGCCGTGGGAAGGCTTTTACAGAACGCCCTGGAAAGAAACTGGCTCATGGAGCCGAAGGATGTAGCGGATAAGGAAAAGGTAGAGGAATTTTATGAACAGCTGAAATCCCAGACAGGGAAGCTGGCTGATATGACGTCCTCCCTTTTGGGAAAGGACAGCGGTCTTTATCAGAATGTGAACCGCTTATCCCAGAATATTGATTTTATGAATCAGCTGAACCAGACCTTTACCTATGTGCAGGTTCCTTTAAAGATGAGCAGCCAGAATGCTAACGGGGATTTGTACGTATATACCAATAAAAAGAATCTGGCAGCAAAAAACGGCAGCGTCAGCGCTTTTCTCCATCTGGATATGGACCATCTTGGAAGCGTGGACGTGTATGTTGCTCTGGAGAAACAGCGGGTCAGTACTAATTTTAAGGTGCGGGATGATTCCATCTTGGATTTGATAGAGGCGAATATTGATTTGCTGAATGAGAGACTGCAAAAGCGCGGTTATACCCTGCGTCCGTCGGTAGAAATCCACAGTGAGGAAGTATCGGTGGTAGAGGAAATGCAGAAGCAGATGGGACAGAATACCATGCCCATTGCACAATTTTCCTTTGATGCAAGGGCATAGGAGGGTGCCATGGAAGAGAAAAAAAGAAAGCTGAAACAGGCCATTGCTTTGGGCTATGACCCTTCCGAGGACGGGGCGCCTAAGGTCATTGCCTCAGGAACGGGGCTTTTGGCGGAAAAAATCATTGAAAAGGCAAAGGAAGTGGATGTACCTGTCCACAGGGATGATAAGCTGGCGGATACTTTGTCCAAGCTGGAAATCGGCGATATGATTCCGCCGGAGCTTTATGAGGTGGTAGCGGAAATACTGGTATTTGTAGACCGGATGGACAAAATTAAGGCAAAAATGGGAGACAGGAAATCATGAGTACATTAGGGGAGCAGGTGCAGGGAAAGAAAAAGGGATTCAGCGGGAGCACTTTAAAGCTGATTGCTATTGCGGCTATGTTTATTGACCATTTTGCAGCGATTATCCTTGACAGGTATTTATTATCCATAGGATTTGGAAATTTGACACAGGAAACCATTCTTTTGCCGGAAAACAGGACAATGTTAATCATTTATGGCATTGATATGATTATGCGCCTGATTGGACGGCTGGGCTTTCCCCTTTTCTGTTTTCTGTTGATAGAAGGCTATTACCACACAAGAAGCAAGGTAAAATACGGGGTGCGGCTGGCAGTGTTTGCATTGGTTTCGGAAATTCCTTTTGATTTGGGATTTAACAGCCGGGTGCTGGAGTTTACCTATCAGAATGTATTCTTCACATTGTTTTTTGGATTTGTGACAATCTGGGGAATAGATGCGTTTAATACATGGATTAGTAAAAAAATCCGGGGGAAAGCAGGGATTTTATTTTGTGTTTTGGGAACAATTACGATTACGGCGGCAGGGGCGGTTATCGTGGAATTGTTAAAAACCGATTATGCCTCAATAGGCGTTATTACCATTGTGCTTATGTATCTGCTGCACCGGAAATCCTATAGCGGCTGTATGGCGCTTGGCTGCCTGGCGCTGACCGTTAAAATGCCGGTGGAATTTACCAGCTTTATAACGGTTCCGTTGGTGGCAAAATATAACGGGACCAGGGGCTTGAAGCTGAAATATTTCTTCTATCTGTTTTATCCCGTACATATATTGCTTTTAGCCGTTGTATGTATGGCTATGGGGATTTAGAGCGGTTCTGTCTGGAGAGAGGAAAGGACCCGGATGACAAAGCAAAACGACAGGAAAATTGGCGGCTTTTTTGAGGAAAAGGCGTGCGAATACCTGAGGGAGAAGGGCTTGCAGATTGTGGAAAGGAATTTCCGCATCAG
>N._stephensi_709_foregut__coassemble_474_pt1 | contig 14429 bp, 15 predicted proteins | sample N__stephensi_709_foregut__metabat2_low_PE_012 | metagenome-assembled genome bin N | reverse complement strand
CAAAAATATATCGGGAGATATATTGACAAAATTCAAATATTGAGGTAGGAGGAAATTAGAATGACAGGTGCACGAAGTGAAAAGGGAGTTATAGCGGCAAAGCCGGCAACGGAACAAGCCGCAAAAGCGGCTGAAGAGGCGAGAAAAAGGGAAATCATGGCAAAGATTCAACTGTTTGAGAGTGAAATCAGGGAATGTCAGGACTTAATAGCATCGTTTGGTGGATTAAAAGGACAGGTTGGGATGCTCATATCCCAGGTTAATGGATATAAAACCATGAATCTGGAGACAAACATGAATGCATTTTCGGGCATTACAGCCAGTGCAGTTAATGAAGGAATAGAAAATGCCCAATCTGACATGGGAGAAAGAACCAGTGATTTTTCAAATGTGGAGGCGGCGATTGGAACACAGGTAGGACTTCTGGAGTCTTATATAATGGAGCTGAGAAGCAGGATTGGCAGTTTGCAGGCAAGCTTGTAGGCAAGCTTGTAGGGGAGGAAAGACATGATTAAAATACAATTGGATGAATATAACAATCTGCTGGATGAAACGAATGCATTACATAAGGAAAGCAGGGAATTAATAAACGATTACATTAAGGAACTGGAAGAGTTGTTGGAGCCGGATGGAGGATTTCACGCAAAACTGATTTCAGAAAAGGTAAAGCTGATTTTAGGAATGCTTAAAGGGAAAATGCTGCCTGAGTTGGAATCAACTTTTGATGAGACGGAGAAGCAGGTGCTTTTGTTAGGACAGCGTCTTGCTGAAGGAGATGAGGAGAGGAGGCTGACTGTGCAATGGGAGAGATAAATATTTCATGGAGTCTTGTTCAGGAGAAGACAGACAGGCTGGCAGAGAAGCTGCAGACGGAATTAAATGGATATGTCATGAAGCATTATGAAAATTTGGAAGGTTCCCTACAGCAGACTTGTGGAGAAAGTATAGATGCAGTAAGGGAATGTCTGCAGGAGGAGAAGGAAACATTAACGGAGATAAATGTATTTATGAATGCACTGCTATTATTTATTCAGGAATCGGCAGATGCTTTTAAGGATGTAGATGTCAGTTATGAAGAAGTATACAGGGATTTTGTATAGGAGGAGACGAAATGGAAATAAAGAGTGTTCTATTTCAAAATTTTTATATGGATTCCAATGAAGTGATTGAGGCAGGGGAACGCATCCATTCAGTAATGGCAGCTTTGGATGGCTGCATGGAGGAAGCGGATAGCTTGTTTTGCAGGATATCTGCTTTGGCAGAAAGCGTTCTGGTTAAAGCAAGGTGTGGAGCACTGATATCCGCCTGTGAACGTGCAAGGGCAGGAATCAAAAAAGTAGATTTCTTAGAGTATGGAAACCGTGTAAGCCAGAATATGTTTGAACTGGCAGACTATAGCGAATATGTATCAACCGAGACGATTAAGAGGATGGAGGACATCCGGGAGAGGCTTGGCAGTATCCGTAATACAGTGGCAGGCTTGAATGAGCTGTTAGGGTTTAGAGTATATAAAAACAATTTGAATGGGAATCTATTAAAAATGCAAGGAAAGGAAAAGACGAAATCATTTAGTGAATTACGTGATATATACTCCAGACAGCAGGAGCAAACGGGGATAACCGAGTTTTCCCTTACATATCAAGCGGCGAGATATGCAGGATTACGGATAGATGCGAATGGAACGCCTATTATAAAGGGGGCAGCAGATTATCAAAATTATATGAAGATTATGAATTTGTCTTTATATGGAGGAACCTTAGATGTGATTAATAAAGATGGCTCAATCACTACATTTTATGTGTGTGCCAAACCATATGAAGAGGCAGTAAATATACAAATGGGATTAATGGGAAAGGAGAAGCCTGTAACTGATAAAGAGGGTAATGAAAATTTTGAAGGTGCGTCAAGGGAAGAAGTTTACACTGCTATGTTACCATATTACCATATGACGGGAAATGAAAAATACCAGTTTTTGGATTTGTCATATTATGATTGTGTCACATTGAGTAATGCTAAAGAAATTTTTAAAGGGAAAGGCGTTCTTGAAGGGAAAGAGGCTCTTTTTTTGGATGCGGCAAAGGATAATAATGTAAATCCTGCATATTTAATGGGGCATGCAATTTTAGAGACTGCACATGGGACAAATGAGCTGGCAAGGGGGTGTCTATATGAAGGAAAAATGGTATATAACATGTACGGATATGGTGCATATGATGATGCCCCGATTCAAAACGGAGCAAAGATGGCATTTAACAATGGCTGGTTTTCTCCTGAAGCTGCGATTAATGGCGGAGCAGAAAAAATTGGTAGGAACTATATTGGAAGTGAAGAAAATGGACAAGTTACATTATATGAAATGCGGTGGAATCCTAAAAATCCGGGAGAACACCAGTATGCCACAGATATTAATTGGGGATTGAATCAAACGGGAGAAACGGATATAGTAGAGGTTTATGATATGGTGCCACCGGAAAAATTTCATTATTTTATTCCGGTTTATCCGGCAGAACAGGAGGGGTCATGAAAAAAGCAGGGATATATGCAGGAATTATAATTTTAATCCTTTTACTGAACGGATGTAAAGAACAGGAGAATGAAAGTAAACAGGGAGCTATAGGAACAATAGTAAAAGAAAGTATTGTAAATATTTCGTTGGAAGCTGGGGAAGAAAATCCATTTATTGTCAACGTTCCCGAAATGTCATATGAGGTGGAAGAATCTGAAGTAAGCAGCAATGAAGTTGCAGAAATAAATGAAAGTGCATCAGTAAGTGATTCAAAATTTACAATAACAGTAGGAACATTACTTGAAGACTTTTATTATGACGAAGAAGAAATCTTTTTCGAGAGTAGTGCTAATAATCTTGTAGGAACTGTGAATGTGGGTGGAAGAAATCATAATGTGTATTTTCACGCATATATGGACATCAGTATACAAACGACAGATTATAATCTTATAATTAATGATATGTCAGGAAGAAATATATACATTAAGACAATCATATTGTGGACACCTCGGTTTTGCACCTCTAAAGGAATAACCGTAGGTGTGACAGTTGATGAATTAAAAGATGTTTACGGTAGTGAGAATTTGGAGTTATTGGATGAAGATGTTCCGGAACGGACTCGGTATAGATATGTGGATGGAAATATAACGATGGATTTTTATATCGAGCAAGAACTGATAACAGAAATCCACTTATATTATTGATTATAAAATTAGAAAATCCACTTTAAATATTGATGAAAGGACTAATGCATACAGGAGGAGACGAAATGGAAATAAAGAGAGTTCTATTTCAAAATTTTTATATGGATTCCAATGAAGTGATTGAGTCAGGGGAATGCATCCGTTCAGTAATGGCAGCTTTGGATGGCTGCATGGAGGAAGCGGATAGCTTGTTTTGCAGGATATCTGCTTTGGCAGAAAGCGTTCTGGTTAAAGCAAGGTGTGGAGCACTGATATCCGCCTGTGAACGTGCAAGGGCAGGAATCAAAAAAGTAGATTTCTTAGAGTATGGAAACCGTGTAAGCCAGAATATGTTTGAACTGGCAGACTATAGCGAATATGTATCAACCGAGACGATTAAGAGGATGGAGGATATCCGGGAGAGGCTTGGCGGTATCCGTAATACAGTGGCAGGAATGAATGAGCTGTTAGGGTTTAGAGTATATAGAAGTAATCCTAGTAGAATTCAGGCAAATATGAAACGGGCAGTGCAGAGAAATAGCACTACAGGGGAAAATGGCAATCAAAAGAAAACGTTTCAGGAATTAAGGGAAATCTATGGACAGGGATGTGAAGAGGAGACGGAGTATGAATTAACGACATCTTATTTAGCAGCAAGACTGGCAAAAATTGGTGTATATGGGAATGGACAGCCCAGTATAAATAGTGGAGTTGAATATCTGGCATATGCGGAGTGGTATAGGAAAATAGAATCCGGGGTATATAATAACTCTTATATAGCAGCAAGGCTGGCGGGATTAAACGTAAGTGAGAAAGGGGAACCAAGTATACATAGTGCGACGGAGTCAAATAAATATTTTTACTATTTTAATAGACTGCAACAGGCACAATATCAAGAGGTAGGTTACACTAATTCAACAGCGGAATTAATTAAAAAGTATGAAGACATACAGCGGACAGTTCTACAAACAGGAGATACATATTCTATTGGATGGGGATGTGACTTTACCAAAGAAAGTGATCCGGATTTGTATGAAAAATATGTAATTAATGGGGAATCTATTACAGATGAAGATGCAGATAAATTATTTGATAAAAAAGTTATACAATATTATCAGGTAGTAGATGAATTGATGGAGGACTATAATATAACTTTTAATCAAAATCAGTATGATGCATTAACAAGCTTTATATACAACAACGGAACACATGTATTTGCAGAGGAGAATTATAATGCTGGTATTGCTGAGGGTGGAAAGGCAGCTGAACGGGCAGAAGCCAGAAAAGAGTTGTTAGATTATTTAATTTCTAATAATGATAATTATGATGAAGAGGAAATAGTAAGACGTTTTGTGAATTGTGGAGGTCCCAGGTTGGATGCGAAGTTTAAAAATGGATATGAAAATCGAAGAGAAGATGAGGCTAATTGTTTTAACGGAGGTAGGGCGGAATGAGAAAAAAAGTCTTTATAGTAATAAGTTTTTTGATAATTGTACTTTTTTTAGTATTGATTTGCTTTCTTAAAAGAGATAAAACTGGAAATAATCTAGTAGACAGTTATACGAATGAGGAGAGAATAAGTTATTATGATTTGAATCAATTAAATTTGGAAGAAAATTGGGAATATTTGATAGAACCGGGGGAATATGAGGAAATAAAGCTGGTTAATAGTCATTTAATTGCTGTTAAAGATGAATCTGGGAATTATGGCATTATTAATCTGGAAAAAGATTCTATTACTGATTTTGATTATTTTAATGTTTGGGGAAATGAAGAAAGTGTTCTCGTGATGGATCATAATAAAAAATTTAGTATATTGGATACGGAAGGCAATTTGATTTCCAAGGAAATCTATGATAGGGCAGAATTGTTTTGTGGAGGTTTAGCAGCCGTCAGAAAAGATGATAAATGGGGCTTTATAGACCGTGAAGGGAATTTGGTAATAGACTATCAGTATGACAATATATATGGCGGTTTTAGTGAAGGACTGATGGCCGTAGAAAAAGAAGGTGTGTGGCGGTTTATTAATGCAGAGGGGAACTGGGTTTTCGGTACAGATTTTGAAAACGCACATGCATTTAGTGATGGTATGGCTGCAGTTATGCGAAATGGTGTATGGGGCTTTATTGATACAGATGGGAAAATGGTTATTGAAGAACAATACGATGGAATAGGAGATTTTGGAGAAGGACTGGTGGCTGTTTGCAAGGAAATAGACGGGATAAGTCAATGGGGATATATTGATAAAGATGGAAATGTCTGCATTGATTTTCAGGCATATGATGTGGCAGAGGGAGGTGTATTTATCATGAGGGAATTTCATGATGATTATGCAGTTATAACAGACTCACTTTATTATTTGATAGACAAAAGCGGACAATACATATTGGGGGAAGAGGACTGCTTCCTTACGGGCGGATTTGACTATAGTGAAGAGTTTGGCATGATCCCGGCATACGATTATTTTGATGAAAATATGAAGGTCAGAAAGTATGGACTTGTTGATATAAGTGGAAACAGAGTCATTCCGTTTATATTTTATAATATATCAGACATGCAGGGAGATTTGGTGGCAGTTGCAACTGAAAATAATATGATAACGAATGGGGTTCTTGTGTTAAAACATTAATGAGATAGTTCAGTAATATATCAGTTTGGCGAAGGGATATCTGAGAAATGCAAATTGAAATAAGGAAGATTGAAAAGGGATATAGATGCTATAATGGTAGGAGGAATTTGTTTTTTAAAAAAAGAATGAAGATAAAAGATAAAATAATATTTATTTCTATTTGTATAATATTGATGATTACGGGATGCACATATGCTACTGAAGATAGCTATGTTGAAATATCTGATGTTAATAAAAAGGGAGAAATCAATGAGGAAGCAGAAGCAAATGTTGATATACCAAATGAAGAAATAGAAGAAGTTGAAGACGTTGTCTCTAATGAACATGTTTACGAACAAAATGATGCATATAAATTATTTTATGGGACTTGGGAAGTTACAAGTATTGTATCAGAACATGTACGTCTTGGCGGAGATGAAGGCTGTGAGGATATATTAGGGATGCAGATTACATATCTGCCGGATAAATATGAATTTGGAGGAATTGTAAGCATAGAAAATCCCAATTATCTGATGTCCATATTTCCGACTGACAGCCCGTTTTTGAATATGCAGGAACAGGTAAGCATGAAAACATTAATGCCGGACAGTGATTATTTTGTATGGGTGCAGATTGTAGATAAGCCTACATCTTCAGAAGCGGTAACGGGAATGGATTTTGGGCTAGAAGTATATGTGGGCAATGAGTTTTTTATCAAAGATGATAATACGCTGTATTGCTTTGATTATAATTGCATTTATGAATTAAAAAGGGTAAGTTATATGGATGATTATGACCCTCAATCTACACCAGGCTATCGCGAAAGATGGTAATTGCCGAAAAAAGTTAAATGCAGGAAAAAGAGATAATTGCAATCTGATTGAAAATTGAAAAATCAACTATTAAGAAATAGACAGAAAAACGAAAACAATTTCAATAGGATTTCGTAGAAAATTTTGGAGTCAAAAAGCGATGTTAAAACTGAAAAATGGCACCAGAAAATGGTGTCAAAGGATTAAAATGACATCAAAAGTAGCGCCAAAGTAAAAATTATTGTTAAAAAAGCAGAAACTTAAGATAAAAAGCAGCGTCAAAAAGCGGTGTCAAAACCGAAAAATGACATCAAAAAGTGGAGTCATACATAAAATGTGGCGCTGAAAAGCGGTGCCATAACATAAAAAAGGGGTTTTAGGGGATGTTTCCCCTAACCAGAAGCATGAGACGCCTCTCATGCGTATCTGGCAAATTCCCTATGGGAATTTGAACTGCTCATCAATTTTTGTAACATTAGCCAGTTTACCATTCCTATTTTAGAACCCATTGTGAGATTATAGTAGAAATAACGGGGTAAAAAGCACTGCAAAACAACCTGTAAACGGGTTATTTTGCGGTGCTTCTCTTCTTTTCTTTATACCCTTCCTTTATCTGTCCAGATTTCAAATGCCAGCATAAATCCCATTTTAAAACCATATGAGAAATTTGCATACTCAGACATCTGCTCGTATTCATACAATAATCCGTTCCATTCTTCAAAGCGTTTTTGGTCATCCGGTGTCAGCCTGGAAGTGAAAAAATCACGTTCCTTACCAATGTCGGCAGTAATCGAGCGGTAATCGGAATTTTCCGGAATGATATGTTCAATCGGACAGATGGTGCCATTATATAACTTTTCTAAAATGCTCATTCTAATCCTCCGTTCTCAAACATATTTCCTGTTCCGTCAGGATTTCCATGGTCATCAGTACACCTAACCGGTATCCCCGGATAAACTTTTCCTGTGCATAGCAGCTGTTTTCATCAGCAATGGTATCCATCAGTTGATTTAACAGCTTTTTTTCCGTACTATTCAATTTTTCTTCCAATTCCGTCTGTAGGATAAAAATTTGTTCGCAGAGCTTTTCACGTTCCGGGCTTCGCTTTTCATTTTGTACGCCCGCATGGAAGTTATTGCGTGCAAATTCCTTCAAAATTTTCTCGCCATAAAATATATCGCATTTTTTATACCAATTTGTGACGTGTTATCTACCATTTTATGACATGAGAAAATCTCTCTTTTGATTTTATAATGAATCAAGAAAATAAATTTTAGAAATAAAAGTAAGGGGACAGCTGCATAAGAAGGAGGGGATAGTATGTATGCATGTGAAAAAGAATGTAAAATAATGCAAGTTCCAATATGGCAAAAATATACATTATCTGTGCAGGAGGCGGCAAAATATTTTCGTATTGGGGACAAAAAACTAAGAAAACTGATAGATGAAAAACCGGATGCGGAATTTATTTTGTGGAACGGTTCAAGACCACAAATAAAGAGACGATTATTTGAACAGTACGTTGATAAATATCTTATGGCAATTTAATTGTAATTTATCCATATTAGGAAATAAACGGGAACTAACCGGTCGTGTGGTTAATAGTAAGAGGCGTGGAAATTTTCGTAGAAGTAGAGTCTGAGTTATGGTATACTCAAGTTATAAATGTCATAGCTTGGCTCTTCTTTTTATGCCACAGGCAATCAGAAAGGAGAGATGAAATATGTCCGATAGACGTAATCACAAGAACCGTAGGCTTTGGACAGGAGAGAGCCAAGACAAAGACGGAAGATATGTTTATAAATACACAGATGCTCTTGGAAGAAGAAAAGCTATTTATAGCTGGAGGCTGACAGAAGCAGATACCACACCAAAAGGCAGGAAGAAGGACTTGCCGTTGCGTGAAAAGGAAAAAATGCTTCAAAGAGATTTAAGCAATGGCATTATGCCGAATGGGGACAATATGACGGTGCTGGAGCTTGTAAGGCGATATATTTCGCAAAAACGAGGCGTGACGCATAATACGGAAGCAAATTATAAATTTGTCATCAATATTATTGCAAAGGAGGCATTCGGACAGAAACGTATTGATAAGGTAAAATTGTCCGATGCGAAACTGTGGCTGATTAAGCTGCAGGATGATGGCAGAGGGTATAGTACAATCCATACAGTCAGAGGTGTGGTCAGACCAGCATTTCAGATGGCGATGGATGATGATTTAATTCGTCGCAATCCATTTGAATTCCCGTTGAGTACGGTAGTAGTAAATGATAGTGTAACCAGAGAAGCAATAACCAGGAAGCAGGAGAGGCAATTTCTTGAGTTTGTTAAAAATGACAAGCATTTTTGCAGATATTACGAAGGGATTTACATTCTCTTCCATACCGGACTTCGTATTTCTGAGTTTGTAGGATTAACGATTGGCGATATTGATTTTGCAAATCGGAAAATCAATGTTGACCATCAACTGCAACGGAAAAGAAATATGGAGTATATCATAGGAAGCACAAAGACGGAGAGCGGTATAAGACAGGTGCCAATGACAGATGAGGTATATGACTGTTTTCAACGGATTATTGCAAATCGCAGAAAACCGAAGGTTGAGCCGATGATAGACGGGAAGATTGGATTTTTGTATCTGGATAAAAACGAAATGCCTATGGTGGCACTTCATTGGGAAAAGTATTTTCAACATATCAGAAGAAAATATAACAGTATTTATAAGGTGCAGATGCCTATGATTACACCTCATGTATGTAGGCATACGTTCTGTTCAAATATGGCAAAGAGCGGCATGAATCCTAAGACACTTCAGTATATTATGGGACATTCCGACATTGGCGTTACCTTGAATACCTATACCCATGTAAAATTTGAAGATGCCAAAGAGGAAATGAAGAAGGTAGTGAATTGGTAAAAAGTGCGTGTCATATGAATTTCAGATTTATGACAAATTTATGACACTTGAAGAAAAAATTATGCTAAATTAAGCTGATTTATACCAAAAATCATTATTTTTGTAATGTCGCAGAAATGCCGAAAAATCAAGGAAAACACTGTATTTTCAAGGAGATTAGCAACATGATAAAGATATTATTCATCTGCCACGGCAACATCTGCCGTTCCCCTATGGCGGAATTCATCTTCAAAGACCTAACCAATAAAAAAGGAATTGCAGACCGTTTTTATGTAGCGTCTGCCGCCACCAGTTATGAGGAAATCGGCAATCCCGTCTATCCCCCTGCAAGGAAAAAGCTTAGCGAGCATGGCATCAATCCGGCAGGCAAAACTGCAATTCACATGAACAGGGAAGACTATGATGCTTATGACTTGCTGATTGGGATGGAACAAATGAATATACGCAATATGCTAAGAATCGTGGGAAACGACCCCCAAGGGAAAATCCATCGGCTTTTAGACTATTCCAAGCATACCAGGGATATTTCCGATCCCTGGTATACAGGGGATTTTGACCGCGCTTATGAAGATATTCTGGAAGGCTGTGAAGCGTTGCTGCAATATTTATTGGATAAAGATACCTGAAGCTGTTGGAATAGTTAAAGAAATAGAAGAAATAAAAAACACCGCCCTCAAGACCTAATCGTCTTAAAAACAGTGCTTTAGTGCACCATCAGGGACTCGAACCCTGGACAAATAGATTAAGAGTCTACTGCTCTACCAACTGAGCTAATGGTGCATATTCATAAGTAGATAAACTTGCCTCGCTTGCGACGCAAGCATTATTATAGTATAATAAATCCCGGTTGGCAAGAGTTTTTTGAAATTTTTTGCCAAGTTTTTATGAGGTTTTGTGAAAGTAAGAAAATAAACCGGGAAAGAGGGCTAAGATGATTATTGATACCCATGCCCATTATGATGATGAGGCATTTGAAAAGGATAGGGATAGGATTTTAAAAGAACTGCCCCAAAAGGGCGTGGAAAAGGTCATCAATGCTGCGGCATCCATGACAGGCTGTTGGCGCACGCTGACATTAACGGAACAATACGACATGGTTTATGGTATGCTGGGTATACATCCTGATGAAGTAGGGGAGCTTACGGAAAGGGATATGGATTTTATAGCAAAGAAAGCGGCAAATCCTAAAATTGTGGCAATCGGCGAAATCGGTCTGGATTATCATTGGAATGTTGCTCCCAAAGAGATTCAGAAGCATTGGTTTTTGCGGCAGATAGAGGTGGCGAGGGAAGTGAGGCTGCCAATCTGCGTCCATTCCAGGGATGCGGCGGCGGATACGCTGGCGGTTCTGCAGGAAGGACATGGAGAGGATGTAGGCGGCGTTATTCATTGCTATTCTTATAGTGTAGAGAGGGCAAAAGAATATCTTTCCATGGGCTTTTACTTTGGAATCGGTGGCGTGGTTACCTTTAAAAATGGCAGGAAATGTAAGGAAGTTGTAAAGATGCTTCCTATGGATAAAATGATATTGGAAACAGATGCGCCTTATCTTGCGCCGGAGCCTTTCCGCGGGAAAAGAAATGAATCCGCTTATTTAAGCTATGTGGCGGAAACCATTGCTGCCATAAAGGGCATAACGGCAGAAGAGGTTATTTCAAAAACACGGGAAAATGCGTACAATTTATATAAAAAGCTTGAAAATACTGTATAATAAAGAATAAAAGGTCCCCTGTCTTTTGGGGATAAAGGGTAAAGGAGCAAAATGGCTGCATTAGGGATACCTTCAAATACAATCGCCGTATTGGAAAAATACGGCTTTCGTTTTCAAAAAAAATATGGGCAGAATTTTCTGGTAGATGCCAACATATTGGAAAAAATTGTAGATGCTGCAAAAATAGGGCAGGACGACTGCGTGTTGGAAATCGGACCGGGTATCGGAACTATGACCCAGTATCTGGCGGAGCGTGCCAGACAGGTTATTGCAGTGGAAATTGATGATTCTTTGATTCCTATTCTAAAGGATACCTTGTCCGCATATGATAATATAATGGTAATTCATGATGATATTTTAAAGGTAGATGTGCAAGAGCTTTGCAATATTTACAACGGAGGAAGACCCATAAAAGTAGTGGCAAATCTCCCTTATTACATTACCACCCCCATTATTATGGGACTTTTTGAAAGTCATGTTCCTCTTTCTTCCATTACGGTTATGGTGCAGAAGGAAGTGGCGGAAAGGATGCAGGCGGGACCGGGAACCAAAGACTACGGGGTCTTATCCTTGGCGGTTCAATACTATGCGAAACCGGAAATTGTTGCCCAGGTGCCTCCAAGCTGTTTCATTCCCAGACCTGGTGTGGGCAGTGCGGTAATACGTATGATGCGTTACGGAGAGCCGCCGGTTAAGACGGAGGATGAGAAAGAAATGTTTGCCATCGTCAGGGCTGCGTTTAACCAGAGAAGAAAAACATTGGTAAATGCCTTATCCAATGCGGGCATTTATGGAATTACAAAAGAGAAGGCGGTAACGGCGTTGGAGAAAATGGGATTATCAGCTACAATCCGTGGGGAGGCACTGACCCTGGAACAATTTGCCGTGTTTTCTGATTTTTTGGAGGAAAGAATATCCGGCACAAATTGATATATTTATGCGTAATTCTTTGACATCAAAATATACCTATGATACACTGATATTTAGTAAGAAAATAGGGGTATTATGTAAAAAAATACCACATCATGTATATAAGCAGTTTGAGGTGAGCCACTTTGGATAAATATGAATACCGGGTCCGCGCGGAGGAAATCAACGCGCTGATTGAAAAAAGAGAATATGCAGAAGCAGTTAAAATTGCAGATACCATTGACTGGCGCAGGGTTAAAAGCGTTACTATGCTTTGTAAGGTCAGTGAATTATATAAGATGAATCGACGTTATGAAGACAGCAAAGAAATTTTACTGCTGGCTTACGACCGTCAGCCCGGTTCCAGGAAGATTGTATATTCATTATGTGAATTATGCATCAAACTGGAAGAGCTGGTTCTTGCGATAGAATATTATAAGGAATTTGTGCAGATAGCTCCCAGGGATACAGGGCGTTTTATTTTACAATACAGATTATATGAGGCTCAGGACGTGAGTCTGGAGGAACGGATTGCTGTTTTGGAAGAATACAAAAAGCGTGATTACAGGGAGAAGTGGGCTTATGAGCTGGCTTATCTTTACCATAGAATTGGACTTGCTACTCGCTGCGTGGAAGAATGCGACGAACTTATCCTTTGGTTTGGGGAAGGGAAGTATGTGATTAAAGCCATGGAGCTGAAGATGCTTCATGTGCCCCTGACGCCTACACAGCGGGAGAAATATGATAAACGATTCCAGTCCAGCGCCAATGCCTATGTGGTTAAAAACAATGAAGAAGGGAATATGTCCGCTGTCGGGGAGGAAAAAGAACCTGAGCGGGAGGAAACCGAAGAACCGGTATCCATGGATACGATTCCTTCCATGCCCATTCAGATAAAAGCCGTAGAGCCTTCTAATGCGCCGACGACGAGAATTCCATCTCAAAATGTCAATGAGGAAATAGAGCTTGGGGTGCAGGAGGAAGAAGAGGAAACGGAAGAGGAGTTTAATCCTGAAAATATCAGTATTGACATGCCGGTTATCCCTCTTGCAGGGACGCCGGATGATTTGGATATTCATGTCAAAACCATGGATATGGGAGAATATAATACCATTAATCTGCAAAGGGAGCTGGCAAAGAATCTGGCAAAGGTTATGGAGCAGGAAGACATGGAGGCAAGTGACGCCACAAAAGCCCTTCCGGTTGATTCTATCAATGATTATGCAAATGCAAGTGTTAATGAAGAAACTGGGCAAGATGAAAGAGAAGATGAAGGAGAAAAATATTCAGTTCCTTCTTCCGTTGATACTGCTATAACCAAAGAGGTTGTAAATGAGGTAATAAAGGCATTAGGACCGGCTGAGCATTCGGAAACCATTACGGAAGAAGATTTGTTGAATTCCCTTCGTGAACAGGAAGCGGCGCAGGAATTGCAGGAAGAAGCATTACCGGAGGAAGAGAATTTTGTCCAGCCGGCTTATGAGGAGCTTGAGAATGAATTCCAGATGCAGGAGACGCCGGCATATGAAACGGTGGCTTACGAAGAGCCTATGGTTGCAGATGCGCCTGTGAGTGCCACGGAGCCAGAAGAGGAAATGGCAGATGAACAGATTACGGGGCAACTCAGTTTTGATGATATTATGGCGGAATGGGAAGAAACCCGGAAGGCGAATGAAGCCAGGCATTTAGAGGAAATGCGCCAGAAGGTATTGGAACAGACCGGTCCCATGTTTAAGGATTTTGATGCGGCGGCAAAAGCAAGCGTCCAGGCTGATTTGGATTTGATTGCGCCCTCTCTGAACGTGTTTAACGAACAGGAGCCGGAGGAGGAACCTGTTATCAACAATCCCGGCTATCTGACGGATGACGAGGAAGACGTGCCGGAATATGAAAATAGTGAAACGGTGGAAGAAGAAACATTCCGAACAGATTATGGGGAACCCGCAAACGGATTTGAAACAGCTATGGCGGAGAATGGACAGGCTGTAAACCAGCCGATACAGGAAGCAGAATCTGCGGCGGAGTATGAGAAACCGGCAGTTGAGCCGGTTACGCATCCGACATTGTTTAATACAGCGGAAATATATGGTTTAGAAGAAAAACTTTTATCAGCCCTGGCGGAACAGGAAGAAGCTGTTGATGACGGTGTGGAGGAATTGGAAGAAATACAGGGAATGCCGGATATGTCTGTTGAGGAGAATCCAAAAGAAGATTATTTCGTCGGCGCTAAGGAGCCGGAGGAAAGTTATTTTGTTTCTGCAGGAGAGCTGACAGAAGAAAGCG
>N._stephensi_709_foregut__coassemble_471_pt1 | contig 14473 bp, 11 predicted proteins | sample N__stephensi_709_foregut__metabat2_low_PE_012 | metagenome-assembled genome bin N | reverse complement strand
GTCATAGCCCGCTATGGACACATAGTAATGGGTATTCCCTTCTATTACCACATCGCCCATGGCTTCTATCTTCCCCGTTACCGTTTCCGACAGACCGGCAGACTCCGCCGATATGCCGTTGGTGCTTAAAAGCCCGCTGTATGCCTTCTCACACTCCTTTACCGTATCGCCGATTGCCACCCACTGGTATTTCTGGATGTTAACCATGGCATACATTTTCACAAGCCCCGCCGCATCCTTTAAGGCGATAAAATAGGTCGGTTCCCCGGCAATATTCAAAAGCAGGGGGAAGGTAGCTTTATAGCCTAAGTTCTGCACCTGCCCTTCCGCCGAAGACATGGCGGAATCCTCGATTGCCCCCTCTATTTTGTAAAACCTCGTCTCCATGGTCCTCTGGTTCATCAGCACAAACCCTACGTTGGACTGGTCCCCGTTGACGCTGGTAACGCCTGAGTATACCCATACATCATCATCTAAGGCAATATAATTATAACCGTTCGTGGTGGTCAGGCAGTCCCGCTGACTCAATACGCTGTTAAAGAAGCCGTGCTGTAAGGTGCCATGGTAATCATAAAGCTCCATCAGAAGCTCAGCCTGATAAACCTTATCCACCCACTGGGGCACATCATCCACATGGTAATCCTCACATTCTCCGGTTACCGCATTGCAGATTACCACCCGTCCTACGGTTTCTCCGCCAAACAGCCCGATATTAAATTTCTTCACGGGACAAATCCAGTAAGGCGTGCCGTCGTCGCCGATTTCAAAGAAAATCTGGTCCCCGAAAATATAAGTCGGAAAATGAAACCGGAGATGCCTGTAAATATTCCTGTTAAAATATTCTGATTTGGAATATTTGATTCCCTCTGTAAGCTGGACACATTCCGTATCCTGAGTTGCCATGTCAATCATCATATAGGCGGGAATGCCGTTCTTCATATTGGTAAACCACTTAATGGTATTGGCGTACACAAGGGGCGTTACCCTGACAGGCTTACCGTTATAGTTAATCTGTGCATAATCATTTCCCACCTCAAACTGGGAAACCATTTCCACCATGCTGCCCATTTTCCTGTCCCCTAACAGCGTGGCTGAATCCCTGTCCAAAAGAGGAATGGTATTATAATCCACCTGCTTGATATCTTCTGCAAAGTTTCCTTCCTCTACCGTCATCAAATCCCGGTACTTTGCCGCATTGATAACCGGCGAGGATAAAAAGGTGCCGATTGCCAAAATAACTAACATCACGCCAATAATGCCAAAGGCGATTTTAACGGGAAGCCCGGTTCCCGGGCGAAACTGTGTAAAAATACCTCCCAATCCCCTTTTTCCCGCAGCATTTCCCGTCCTTACGGATAAATAAACGCCAAATGCCGCAACCAGCACAATCAAAAACCACCATGTGCCTGTGGAGTGAAGGTTAAATGCCGGCAGCGTCACATAATAATAAAGAAACGCTATAAACAGGGCAATTATTGCGCCTGCTATCTTCCAGATTGTTGATTTTTTCATGTTTTGATTCTCCTCCTGCGCCTTTTGGACCAGTTCCCGGACCTTTCCCTTTATATCCGGTTATTGATGCTTTATGCGCTTGCCGTTTCCTGCTTCTGCTGCTGGTAATAGTCTACCAGCTCCTTTTCACATTCCAGGAAATGCCTGCCCAACTCCGCATCAAAATGAACCCCTAAGGATTCCCTGACAATGGCAAACGCCTGCTCATAGGACATTTCCGTCTTGTAGCAGCGGCGGCTGACTAATGCGTCAAACACATCCGCCAAAGCCATTATCCTTGCCTCCACGGGAATTTCACTGCCCTTAAGCCCCGCAGGATAGCCTGTCCCGTCCCATTTTTCATGATGGAAATGGGCTATGTTGACAGCCACCCTCTTAAACTCCTCATCCTCGGTACCCGAAAGCATCCTTTGTATCATTTCGGCGCCCTTCCCAGCATGTCCTTTCATTTCCTCATATTCATCATGGGTAAATTTCCCCGGTTTATTCAAAATAGAATCCGCCATACCGATTTTCCCCAAATCATGCATGGGTGCGGCATTGATGACATTCTCCCCAAAGGATGCCCCTTCTTCATCCAAATAACCGATTTCTTCCAGCTTGTTTACAAAAATCCGCACCACGTCCGAGGTCCTTTTTACGTGACCTCCCGTATCCGTATCACGGCTTTCAATCATATCCGCCAGCCCTAAGGTAATATTCCTCTGCAAAATGCTCAGATGCTCCGTTTTCTTCCTAACATCCGCTTCCAGCCTTGCAGTATAATAAAAGCTGTCGGTAATATCCTTAAACATATATAAGGTTCCTACCCTCTTTTGCCCGTCAAAAATATCGTTTTCCGAAGGATGGAAAACCCTCCCCTGGCAGTAGAGCGCTTCATCATTTTCGGATTTCTTTTTCCACTCCTCAATTAATGCCTTCGTCTCCCGGGCATTCAAGCTCCTGAAATTTCCGAAAAGCTTTCTTGCCGTATCGTTGCTGTAGAGAATGAAGCTTTCATCGTCAATGACCACCACGCCGTCTGCGAAACGGTCCATGGCGGTCTCCTTCGCTACCTCCATAACATTTAAGAGATTATATTTAAATAAGGACAGGGAAAGAAAAAGGGTTCCTATAAGGTACGCCACCGCCGTCGTGTCATAGCCCGCGGTCAGCTTCAATATAAAGAGGGTAATCCCTAGCAGGGAAACCGCCAGCATCATGTACATACAGCGGATATGGCTTCTCTGCTTTTTGCTCCAGGTCCTTTTTTGGCATTTCAGAATGATAAGCAGTATCAGGAAGGCGTATGCCCACATCAGCCCGATAAAAATCACATAGGCAATTCCATGTCCTAATACAAGATGGGGAAACAGACCGGACTTTGTATATCCGATAGTAGTATAGAATAAATTGTGGCGCTCACAGGTCAGTACCAAGAGGGTAACCGTGCCGTGGATTCCCACCAGCAAATATTTTACCCAGCTTTTCAGGGGGATTTTGAAATATTCCAACACCAGAAAGAGCATGGACAGCATGATAAACGGCTTGCCAAGATAAACAATTTTCACTGCCACCAAAGCAGTTTCCTTAGTAGTCGTCTGCATCTCCAGCAGATAGCCAAACATATTGACAAGCGAGGATATGCAAAGCATCAATGTAAGCATTTGAAGTTTTGAATTTCTCTGTCTGAGAATAAAAAGAATTTCCAACGCAAATACAATAATTCCCAGACATTGCAGAACTATCAAAAAATTGTACAAGGCATTCTCCTCCATCAGGCTGTTATTTTATTAAATTTTATCCGCAAATTTAGGAAGTGTCAAGATATGCGGGGCTTTTTAAGCGTTCTTTTCTAAAGTGATACCCCGCCGCCGGTCATTGACATTCCCTTCCATACCCTATAAAATAAAACTGTCCGTAAAATCTGCCCGCAGCTCATTTTACGGATTTGAACCAGTCAATCACAACGCGCCCCTCAAAGGTGCGAAACATTACGGAGATAGAACCCATGACCCCAGATACTTACGGCTTTATAGGGCTGGGATTAATCGGCGGCTCCATTGCAAAGGCAATTAAGGAAGCCCGCCCAAACGCCCGCATAATTGCTTTTGACGCCGACGCTGCATCCCTTGCCCTTGCTAAAAAGGAAGGGACTGCCGGCGATATTTTTACAAAATCGGATACAGAGGCTTTTTCTGCCCTTGGAAGCTGTGAATTTATTTTTTTGTGCGCTCCGGTTTCTGCCAACGACCAAAACCTGAAGCTGCTGCTTCCCTACCTTTCAAAAGACTCCCTTATTACGGATGTGGGAAGCGTGAAAAATACCATACACAGCGCTATTGACGCCCTTGGGCTTTCCCACCGCTTTATCGGCGGACACCCTATGGCAGGCAGTGAAAAAAGCGGCTACAAAAACGCCGATAAAAAAATACTGGAAAACGCCTATTACATCTTAACGCCCGGAAAGGGCGTGCCAGAGAACAGGGTGGACGCCTTAAAAGAGCTGGTACAGCAGATGCGCGCTATTCCCCTGATTTTGGAAGCGTCGCAGCACGACTACATTACCGCAGCCATTTCCCATCTTCCCCATATTATTGCCGCCAGCCTTGTGAACCTGGTGCATGACGGGGATAAGGACGGTCTGATGAAGATGATTGCCGCAGGAGGATTTAAGGATATTACAAGAATTGCTTCCTCTTCGCCTGTTATGTGGCAGTCCATCTGCATGACCAATACAGACAATATTATCGAGCTTTTAAATGCTTATATCCGCTCCTTAGAAAGTATCCGGGAAAGGCTTTCAAACCAGGATGCCGGTTCCCTGTATGACTTTTTCGACAATGCCAGGGCATACCGGGATTCCTTTAACAACATCGGCAGCGGTCCCATCAAAAAGGAATACGTTTTATATGTGGATTTAAAAGATAAAATCGGCGCTATCGCCAAGACCGCCACGCTCCTTGCCAACGCCCGCATCAGCATCAAGAATATCGGCATCATGCACAACCGGGAGGTGCAGGACGGCGCTTTACGCATTGAATTTTACGACGAACCTTCCATGAAGCTTGCCGGGACTACCCTGACAGAGGAAGGCTATATCATTTATTAACGCCTCCCGGCATGATATATAAGGCATTCCTAAAATATAGGAAATATTCCAGCAGAATTATATAAGGCATTCCAAAGATATATGAAGCATTCCAACAAAAATATATAAGTCATTCAACAGATATATAACATACCAACAAAAATATAAAATATACTAACAGATATATTGTATACAGGAGAAAACACATGAATTTTCATAAAGTAAAAACCTTAAAAGGGGAAGTAACTATCCCCGGCGACAAATCCATTTCACACAGGGCTGTCATGTTCGGTTCCATTGCCCGGGGCACGACGGAGATTACCAACTTTTTGCAGGGTGCAGACTGCCTGTCCACCATTTCCTGCTTCAGAAAGCTGGGAATTGAAATTGAAAACACCCCGGAAAGGATTTTGGTACACGGAAAGGGGCTTCACGGTCTGACTGCCCCGGACTCTGTCCTGGATGCAGGCAACAGCGGCACCACCACGCGGCTGATTTCCGGTATCCTGGCTGCCCAGGACTTTACCACCACTATAACCGGCGACGCCTCCATCAGGAAACGTCCCATGAAAAGGATTATGGAACCCCTGTCCATGATGGGAGCGGACATCAAAAGTATCGCAGGAAACGGCTGCGCCCCTCTGGAAATTACGGGAAGCCCTTTAACCGGCATCCACTATACCTCCAAGGTAGCGTCCGCCCAGGTCAAATCCGCAATTCTGCTTGCCGGGCTTTATGCTGCGGGCAAAACCTCCGTGACGGAACCCGTCATCAGCAGGAACCATACGGAAATCATGCTAAGCCACTTCGGCGCACAGATTACGACAAAGGATACCACTGCATCCATTCTGCCGGAGCCGAAGCTTGAAGGACGTAAAATCATAGTCCCCGGAGATATTTCTTCCGCCGCTTATTTTATTGTGGCAGGTCTGATTGTCCCCGGCGCTGAAATCTTAATAAAAAATGTGGGAATCAATGAAACCCGGGACGGCATTATCAGAGTTGCAAAACAGATGGGTGGAAACATCACATTGTTAAATGAAAACCGGGACAGCGGGGAACCCGTTGCCGATATCCTGGTTTCCCACAGCACGCTGCACGGAATAGAAATGAAAGGTTCCATCATTCCCACCCTGATTGACGAGCTTCCCGTTATCGCCATTATGGCGGCATATGCAAAGGGCACTACGGTTATTGCCGACGCTGCGGAGCTTAAAGTAAAGGAATCCAACCGCATTGATGTGATGGTAAATAATTTAACCGCCATGGGCGCAGATATTACCGGCACCGATGACGGTATGATTATAAAAGGCGGCAGTCCCCTCCACGGCGCACTGATTCATTCCATGGACGACCATAGAATCGCCATGAGCTTTGCCGTCGCTTCCCTTTTGGCAGAAGGAACCGTAACCATTGAAGGCGGGGAATGTGTCAATATATCTTACCCCGGATTTTACCGGGATTTAAAGGCTTTATCCATGGAATAACCGCAAAAGCTACTGTTCCATTCCTGACAGAATATCATAAATATTCCCAGCCGCATCGCCGGCTGCTTCTACGCCGCTTGTCTTTTTGGCGGCTTCCTTCTTTTCCTCTTCCGGACTCTCACTGTCCTTATTTTCCGCTTCCTCTTCTTCGGAAGAATCCTCGTCATCAGAGCCGACATTTTGTAAGTTTTCTGACATCCGTTCCGCTTCCTGCCCTGCTTTCATCCCTTCCTGGAAGGTTCCGCTCATTTCTTCCCTCTCCCGGAATACCTTTATATTGCCGGCAAGTTCCGAAATCTGCGGCCAGAGAATTATGCCCGCCAGCACTAGAACCACTGCCGTAATGGCAAACTTTACCCTAAAAGGAGCATTTTTCCATTCCTTTTCTTCTTCTAATTCCCTCTGCCACTCAGGCTGGGTCGGCAGCCAGCTCCAAAGGGGCTTCCCCCATGATGTGACGCGGCAGATAAAAATCCCATAAAATAGCAATACGGCAATGCTGCCGCCAAAGACAGCCGCTCCGCCGGCTAACATTCTCTCCTCCAGCTCATCCCAGAGCTTTTGGGGATAGGCAGCCATAAAGCTCCCTGTTCCTGCGTCAAAAAGCATGACAATCCTGTCGCCCGGCACCAGTTCATATTCCGATAACCCCAGTTCGTCCTGAGTCCTATACTGGTTGGTATTTTGGACATACCGTATCCTGCCGTCACTTTGCACCGTTCCGTACCGTTTATCCCCATGGCTTCCGATAGGGGTGCGGATGACAGTAATGGTAAAAAATGCGCTAAACGCAATGATGATGAGTATACACAGTCCAAATGTTCCCCCTAAAATCCTGTGGTAGGCTTTTACAACGTCCTGCTCCTCCTCTGTCATATCCGGCTTATTTTTTAGCTTTTTTATCAGCCCGAAAATAACAAAGGCACGCCATCTGCTCCCGGTATACATAATCCGTTCCCCCTTTCCTGAAACAGCCTGCTATTCCTGATTGCTGTTTACCGTATCATAAATCTCAATGCGGGCAGCATCCATTTCCGGCATGCCGATGAAAACACCGCCATACTTAAAGGTATCCTCCAGTTTTTCAATTCTGACAATTTCCACAAAGGCATGAATGACCTCTTTTGTCCAGATAGTCAGATATGCCTCATATACCGCACCGATTTCCAGCGGTACTGTACAGCTGAAGCCCAATCCTGCTTTTGAAACGTCTGCAACCTGGATTGCCACCTGCTCCGCTTCTCCGCCGCCATCCAGACGTTTGATAATCAGGCGGGATTCTAATTCGATTCTTTTATTTTTTCTTCTTTCCTGACTTCCCATAACTACCCCCAATATGTATTTCATTGTCTCCTGTGGGCATATACGCCCTGATGCCTATATTTTATCTGAAAACAGGCAGAATTACAAGATAATCATCGCAAAAATACGCCCTGTTTCCAATATATCGGAAAAACAGGGCGTATAACCTTCAGCTTTTAAAGAATCAGCAGTCTTCCTGTATATCACAGCCGCAGGTATCGCCATCCTGGCTTCTGCCGAAAGTGGGCATGGAGGTTACGCCTCTTCTCCTTGCTCCATCATCACAGCCGCAGTCGTCTTCCCTTCTGCCGCATCCACAGTCGGAATCACGTCCTCTTCTGTCATTACCTCTTCTGCTTCGCCCACAGGAATTATCATTCCCGCCGTTCCCTGCACAGCCGCAGGAATTGCCGCCGCAAAGTGCAAGTAAAATAATCAGCCATAAACAATTCATATTTTTCACTCCTTTATATTGTAAGCTATGCTTTCAGGATATAAAGTGTGACTTTGCTTCGGCAAATGATTCCAAATTTTTACTTTTGGGAACAATGCTTTGGAATTATCCTTTTATTTTTTAATATGACATTCCTGATATAGGAAAATGTTTCCTCTTCTCCTTTTTCCGCCAGCATTTTCAATAGAACCACCAGCTGTTTTTTCGTTTTTTCATGCATCAGGCAATCCTTGCCGCACATAAAATATTCCAAGGGCTTTGCGTCGTTATAATTTCCTTTTTCGTATACCTTAGATGCAGCAATCCGGTCCATAAACATCTCAATAACATACTTGACCGGCATAGGCGCCGGCGTCATACCGCCCTTGATTTCCAGAACACTGTAATCAATCCAGTACTCAAAATGATGCTTATTTCTCCCCTTATGATGCAGCCATGCAGAAGAATACCCTATAGCTTCCCTTTCCGCATTATTAGGACTTCTGTTACCCTGAAAATATTTTGCACCCACCAAAAACTCCGATGGCATATACTTGGATAAATCATGCATAATGCCCTGATAATAAAGCCCTACCCTGAAGCATCCCTGCATAACAAGAAATTTATGATAGGTTATTGTTTTGAAATGTTCCCATGCTTTCATACTCCACCATCATTTCCCCATGAGCACCACAATCGTCCTTGGCGCTGTTTTAATACGATATTGCTGTTTATCGCTTTTTTCCGGCATTTCTGTATTTTCCGCCGTTTCCACAATTTCCGCCGTTTCCATTTTTTCCGGCTTTACCGGCTGCTTTCCGGAATATGCTGCAACCTGCCATTTCATACCCGTCGGAAGCTTTGGCAGGAAAAACTCATGCTCCACCCAATGGGTATTATATGCCACATAAAAGAAAGCATCCTCTTTCCGTTTATGAATCCTTGCATATTTGCCGCAATACAAAATTCCTATATGCCGGTTATAGGTTTCAAATCCCGGATACCATGCCTGTTCGCCATGATAGGAAAGGTCCGGATAGCCGCAGGATATATAGTCCATCATTTTAAACGGCTCTTCCATATGCAGGATTGGATGAGCCTTCCTCAAAGCAATCAATTCCCTTACGAATTTCTGCAGCTCAGTCTGCCCGGCATTATGTTTCCAGTTCAACCAGCTTACCGCATTATCCTGGCAATATGGATTGTTATTTCCGTTTGCCGTATTTCCAAATTCATCCCCTGCCAATAAACAAGGCGTCCCCTGCGCAAGAAACAGCATAAGCAAAGCATTTTTTGTCTGCTGCTCCCTCAAATAAAGAATCTGTTTCTTGCGGGTTTTTCCCTCCGCCCCGCAATTCCAGCTGTAATTGTAATTATTTCCGTCCCTGTTATTTTCCCCGTTTGCCTCGTTGTGCTTTCTGTCATAGGAAACAAGGTCTGCAAGAGTAAAGCCCTGATAGGAAGTAATTTCATTAACCAGACCGTATTCCCTGGGATTTCTTCTAAAATGTCCCGTAACACAGGAGAGCATATCCTCGTCTCCCTTTAAGTATTTTCTGACGTCATACCGGAAGGATTCCGGCGTAACTGCCAGATTTTTAAAGGAATCCTCCTGCTTTCCGGTCTGGCATAGGGTTTCCTGGTTCAATGATTCGACAATCAGCTTTGTCTTTTTCAAATAGGGGTCTGTTGCAAGAAGGCTTACGGGAATATTTCCTCCCATCAGCTTAAATCCATCCACATGATATTCCATAACCCAAAACCTGCAGACATCCAAAATAAACCCCGGTCTGATTTCATTTGGAAAATATAGCTGCATAATAAACTCTATCCCGTTTTTATGCAAATCCTTTATCATATCCTTACATTCCACATCCGGTCTGTCTGTAGCTGCATAAGCCCTTTTGGGCGCCATATAATTTCCCTTACAATATCCCCAATAATTAACCTTATACTCCCAGGTAAGCTTTTCCTCTTCCATAAAAGGCAAAAGCGCCTCATCCGCCCGGATATAGGCAGGATTGTATATGACGTCTTCAAACTCATAAACAGGCATACTTTCCACGGCAGTAATTCCCAAATCCTTTAAATATGGAATTTTTTCCCTAAGTCCCGCAAAAGTGCCTCTGTTTTTTACCTGCGAAGAGGTATGCATTGTAAAGCCGCGCATATGGAGCTTGTACAAAATGGACTCATGATATGGAATAGAAAGAGGCATATCTTCCTCCCAATCATAGTCGCCTTCCCTGTAAATACATTTTACCGGCGCAGCCTTTTTTCTTCCCGGATTTCCAAATTTCCCTGATGAATCCAAAAGCCTTCCATAGGAATCCGTAACCAATTCGTCATCCCTGTAAAAAAGGTAAGAAAAGCTTTTATAAGGAAATTCCGGAAGAAGCAGGCAATATAAATCCCCTATCATATATTCCTCCGTAAAAGGAATCCTGATTTCCTTTTCCTTCTCCGGATATATAACGATGCCGCTTTTTTTCTTCCCCTTTATGTCACTGACAACTGAAAGGCCATCTTGTACCCTGTGAACCCCCATTTGATACAAACGGCCTTTTTTTATTTGAAATCTGCATACTTTTTTCCTGCTGTTCATCCTCTTCTCCCGTCAAAACCATCATCTCACGTCTAATGGCAGTATAACACAATCTCATTTGTTAAGAAAGTACCAGCTTTGGCAGAACATCCTTAACTTCCTCATGAATCACAATATCAGCGCTTTTATCCCTGAAATGCTCGTGCTTGCTGATTAAAATCAATTTGTCGCCCCGGTAATGGTCAATCGCAAACCGAACCATGGAATCATAGAAATTAGTGCCTAAAACAATCAGCGTATCCGCCTCCTGGCAGGCATTTGCCGCCTCCGTCATGACATCATTACGAATCATCTCGCCATACAGACGGATTCCCGGACGGATAGGACTCTGGCATTCATCGCAGACCGGAACGCCTTTAGACTGCAAAATATACTCCATGGGAAAATGCTTCCTGCATTTGGTACACCAGTTTACATTTCTGCTTCCATATAATTCAATGACCCTGCCAATTCCGATTTCCTTTTCCAGCCCGTGGGTATTTTTCGTAATACACGCTTTCAGCCTTCCCTGACCGTCTAATGCCTTCAGCGCCTGAAAAGTCTCATTTGGCTTACATTTATCCGCCAGATATTCTTCCTTATAATACTGGAAAAACTTTTCCGTCCTGGCACTATAGAAACCGGTTGACATAATTTCATCCGGGCTTCTATGGTATTTATCCTCTATCCTGTAAATTACCTCATTATTTAAATAATTTAGCGCCCCACACTCCATAACAACACCGACTCCCAATAAAGCAACAATCCTGTCGGCTGATGATAAAATATCCTTTGCTCTTCCTATGCTTTCTTCAAACGTCAAATGCATATTCATCACTCCCTTACCCAAAGGACAAGCCCCTTTTCTTTTATTTTAGGAACAATTTCCCACATTGTCAATCATTTATCTGACACTTTCTGACTTTATTTGCGCGGGCACATCCTTCCTATACTTTTTGGAAAAACCATGCTACAATGATGATATGCCAGATGCGTTTTATCTGTTTTTAAAAAATACGTAATGCGGCAAATTATGAAAGGAAAGGATTTTATCCTGCAAGGAAAACAATGAAAAAGAAAAATGAAATGGAAGAAATCCAGGGAGAAGAAATGACCGTCACTTTAGACCTTGATGACGGCAGACATGTAACCTGTGCCGTTGTCACTATTTTCACTGTGGAAGCAAAGGACTACATTGCCCTGATGCCCTTAGATGAGAACGGAGAAAATGGCGACGGTACCGTCTGGTTCTACAGATACGAAGAGGATTTGTCCGATTCCAACAAGGAGCCTGTCCTTACTTATATTGAAGACGATTCGGAATTTGAAAAGGTTGAGGAAGCCTTTGATGAATATCTGGATGGCTGCGAATTTGATGAATTGATTGAGGCAGATGATTCCGATAAAGAATCGGATTCAGATGACAATCCCCTATCTTATCTCTGACAAAAACGGAGAGTCCGCCTGCCCTTTTACATGAAGCAGCACAAGGCTCTCCTTTGCCCTTGTAAGCGCCACATAAAACATTCTCCGCTCCTCCTCCAGCTCCTCCTTTGTCAGCATCCTTCCGTGCGGAACTCTCCCGTAGTTTAAATCCGGCAGATAAACCCGGTCAAACTCCAGTCCCTTGGCGCCGTGATAGGTCAGCATATGTACCCTTTCCCCCATCCGGTTTTCTTCCTCTCCTTTTTCCATAACAGCCTTTAACTCAAAGAAACTGTCACAGCCCTTTGTCACATTTAAAAGTTCTTGCAGCCAATATGCATTTTCTTTTACCTTTCCGGGGTAAGCGCCGGGACATTCCCCGGCATACTGCCCGTATCCTAACGCCTTCCAGATATAATGCAGCTGCCCCGTTAAATCCAGACCTGCCGCAAACTCTATCTGCTTTTCCAGCTCCGCTGCTCTTTTTTGTATCCACGGCTTGTCTGCAAGACGGTCCTTAAGCCGCTTAAAATTTACCACCGGCTCTATGAGTACATTCCTGCCAATATACCGCATGGGCTTATTCATGATTTTCAAAAAGTCCTCCCTTTTCCTGCCGCAGTTTATGAAGGAAAGGTAGGCAGCCATATCCTCCCAAACAGGGTTTTTCCCCTTGCCTGCCAGGGGCAGATAGCTTTCTAACAACCCGTTGGTCCGTGTCAGCACTGCCTGGGTCTTATCCGGATGCTCCTTATGGTAGCTTTTGATTTGTTCCTGCAAAAATATATATTCCGCCCGCCTGTCAGCCTGTTCTCCGATATATATTTCTTCTCCCGGTTCCTTGAAAGGGACAATTTCCTTAGGAAACCGGTTCCTGTTATGGCTGATAAACCTTCCCGCCGCCTCTGTGATTCTGCCGCTGCACCGGTAATTGACGGATAATCTCACAACCTCAGCCCCCAGCTCACGCTCAAACTGTTTCATCATAAAAGGGTCGGAGCCGCGGAACCCGTATATTGCCTGGTCGTCATCCCCTACCGCAAAGAGATTGCCATTCCCCGATAACAGCTTCATTGTCTCGTATTGCAGCGGATTAATATCCTGGAATTCGTCAATAAGAATATAAGAAAACCGTTTCTGCCATTTTTCCCTCTCTTCCGGGTTATCCCGCAGATAAAAATAACACAGCCGCAGCATATCGTCAAAATCCAGCTTTTGTGTTTCCTTCAGCCATTCATCGTAAATACGCCGCACCTTTTCTATGTTCTTTCTTTCTGCATTTTGACCGTTTTCTGCATCTTTATTCCTTTTTCCGCTCTCCTTTTCACTGATATTTCCTTTTTCCGGCAGCATATTTTTACTTTGACTGATTGCTTTCAGATAACGGTCCGCCTGTATTTCCGGATTTTCTTCTTTATCTTCCATAGTTTCCAATACTTCTTTTATAAAACGCCTTCTCTCCTTATCGGAAACAAGGGTAAAATTGCAATGCTCCCGGGATTTTTTAAGAATCTGGTAAAAAACCGAATGAAAGGTGCCGAATTGTACATAAACGCTCTGTCTGATAAGGGAATTTGCCCGTGCCTGCATTTCCAGGGCGGCGGCTTTTGTAAAGGTAATGACTAGAATTTCATTGGGTGGAATCCGGCACTCAGAGATGAGATACCGTATACGATGTGTGATGACATGGGTTTTACCGGAACCCGGTCCCGCTAAGACAAGCAGGGGACCGTCTCCGTGATGAATCGCAAGGCTCTGCCCCTTATTGGGGCGGGAAACGCTGTGTGTATCAAGCATTTTCCAGCAGTTCGATTCCTTTTTGTATTCTTTTTAAGGACTCCTCTTTTCCAAGGATTTCCATAATCTCCGTTGCTCCCGCAGGTGTCATCTGCCTGCCGGAAACTGCGGTACGGATTGGCCACAGCACATATCCGTTTTTATAGCCCTTCTCTGCCACAAACCCGCAAAGCGCCTCATAAAGGGCGTCATTGGAGTAATCCTCCTGCTTAGAAAGAAGGGGCAGCACCTCTTTTAACACCACAAGGGAAGTCTCGCTGTTGGTCTTCATTTTCTTGTGGGTGTACATTGCCGTATCATACTCCGGCAGCTCTTCAAAGAAATCAACAAGACCCGGAATATCCGGGAATACCTCAATCCTTGTCTTGACCATTTCCCCAATCTTTTTGAAATCCAGTTCCTTGTGGATTGCCTGCTTTAAATACGGCAGCGCCCTTTCATAAAAGGCGTCAAAATCCATTGCCTTAATATATTCCCCGTTCATCCACTTCAGCTTCCCAAAGTCAAAGACCGCCGGGGATTTGGACATATGGCGGTAATCAAAAGCCTCTACCAGCTCTTCTAAAGAAAAAATCTCTCTATTATCCGAAGGGCTCCATCCTAGCAATGCCACAAAATTGACTACCGCTTCGGTAATAAAGCCCTGGTCAATCAAATCCTCATAGGAGGAATGGCCGCATCTTTTGGACAATTTGTGATGCTCCTCGTCGGTAATCAGAGGACAGTGCACATAGACGGGCACCTCCCAGCCGAACGCCTCATATAAACGGTTGTACTTGGGAGAGGAAGATAAATACTCATTGCCCCTTACCACATGGGTAATCCCCATCAGATGGTCGTCCACCACATTGGCAAAATTGTAG
>N._stephensi_709_foregut__coassemble_459_pt1 | contig 14670 bp, 12 predicted proteins | sample N__stephensi_709_foregut__metabat2_low_PE_012 | metagenome-assembled genome bin N | reverse complement strand
CTTCCCGCAGCATTTCATAGGCATTAACCCCGTGTCTGGATTCATCCCAGGGGTCTACATACTTGACATCCAGCTTATAAAAGCACAAAAATGCCAGCCATGCCGTCAAAAGCAGGAAAGCAATCTGATATCCCCTCTCCTTTTTATCCCTGTCTATACAGGTCAGTATCCTGTATAAAGGGGGACAAATCAAAAAAAGCAGATAGCCCAGGCGGTTCACAGCGCTTAACTCCCCGGCATTTTCTTTCAATTCTTCTCTTACATAGGATTTCAGCCTTTTTCTCCGGGTTCTCTCTTTTGGCTGAAATTCCGTCAGGGGATAATAGTAATGAATCGCCCCGTTGGCGCGTGCTCTCTTTGCAAAACCAACCTGGTCCGCCTCCCCTTTTTCCTCAAAAAAAGCAATCCTTTCATCCAATGCGTCCATCCAGTCTAAACGTTTCACATAAAAACCGCCTCTTGTAATACTTTCCGGCGCGCTGAAGTAACCATACAAGGGCTGATGAAGATAAACGCCTTTTTCCGCCTTATCATAAATTTTGTAGGTAGTCGCTTCATCCTCATGGATTTTCCCCTTGGGAAAACGGATATCCTTCCACAGGGAAGCTTTATAGAGCTTATTCCACGCCACAATAAAATAAGTGGCGTCTTGATGATTGGCGTCATAGAGATTGCAAAGCAGGCGCTTCCTGTCACAGACCTCTGTACTGCCGTCCGCATAAGCGCCTTCCTGTGTACGAAAGATATGATCATCATATTCCATGGAAGATGTAACGGCATAAGAACACATCGCCACATCTCCCCCGTATTCATTTAAAGCGGAAAGCAGCGTTTCCACGTAATCTTTTGCAATATAATCGTCACTGTCCACAAAGGCAATATATTCCCCTGTGGCAATGTCAAGTCCCGCATTTCTGGCGTCGGAAAGACCCCCGTTTTCTTTATGGATAACCTTTATCCGCTCATCCGAAAGCGCATAATCATCGCAAATCCTTCCGCACCCGTCAGGGGAACCGTCATCCACCAGAATAATCTCCAAATTAGAGTAACTCTGCCCTATAATGGAATCCACCGCACGCCTTAAATAAGGCTCCACTTTGTAAATCGGTACGATTACAGAAACGCACTTTTCCATAATTCTATCCCCGTTTCTTCAAAATCCTCACAATCAATCCTCTAACCTGTACCAAAAAGTAAACCATTCCCGTACAGCCTCTTTTATAAAAGAAAAAGATGATTTTATAATCCACCTGTTTCAAAAGCGGACGCTGTCCCTGTTCCTTTAACTGTGCCAGCGCCTTCTCATACTGCCTGATAACCGCTTTCTTTTCCTGCCTGCCCATGGAAGAATCAAAAGCCAGTCCCTCCAAATCATCCAGAAATTCCATAACAACCTTTGTTGCCGGCATATTTCCATCTTCTATCCGAAGTTTTTTAAAAAACTCTGTTGTCTCCTCATAAAGCCTGAAGGCAATGGGTATTTTGTCCATCCGCTTTTTGGTGGAAAGAGTTGTCCCCCGCTCATCCTGTATATAATTACAGACCGGATAAGAAAGTACCGCTATTTTCCCTGCATTCCGGATATAAGCCTGATTAAAAAGAAGGTCCTCTCCCAGATTCAAATCCGTAGGAAAACATTCTTTTATCAATTCCCTTTTATACAGCTTGTTCCATGGCATATTGAGAAATCCCCGCAGATATAATTGCCGCCATTCCTCCTTCTGGGAAGCAGTCAGCTTTGCCATAGAATAAATTCCTTCCTTAGGAAGCTTTGGAATATCCCTGCCAAAATACAAATGATGGTAGCCTGCTATAACCATATCCGCATTTTCCCTCTCCAGCACGGTAAGCAATTTTTCATTGGAATCCTCGTCCACATAATCGTCACTGTCCACAAAACGGATATATTCTCCTTTTGCTTCCGCAATTCCCCTGTTCCGCGCCTTGGAAACTCCCTGGTTTACCTGATTAATCACACGGATACGGGAATCGCCTTCCGCCAGAGAATCCGCCAGAATGCCGGAGCCATCGGGGGGACCATCCACAACCAGAAGAATCTCCAAGTCCCCATCCGTCTGGTTTAAAAGACTGCTTACGCACCTTTCCAATGTTTTTTCACTTTTGTATACAGGCACTATTACACTAACCATACATCCATTCCCATCATATTTCCCTTATCGCGTTATTCCCGGCGCTCTATACATTTACGCTGAGAATAACCAGTTTCCACGTCATATAAAGATTTACGGCTCCCAAAACGCCAAAAATAATTTTTTCATAAAGCCCCGGTCTTTCCTCCAGCTTTTCCCTGAAAACTCCTGCTCCCTTTACTCTGTCCAATCCCTTTTTTCCAAACAAGCAGCTTAAAAAGGGAAGAAAGAGTGGAATGAAATACCTTCCCTGAACCCCAAGTATCCGGTCGTTCCCCACTGCTGTAAAGGAAATATACATGGAAGTAAAGACAATAGCCGCTACGCCAAAATTCATCAAATGGCTCAAGCCTTCAAAAACGCCGCCGATTTTTTTACGCACCGGGGCATAAAGGGCTGCAAAAATTCCCAAAATCATCAAAATCCAGTTAACGGCAAAGGGCGCCGTCCCCAAATAGGCATAACCCACATAGGGAACCCCTTTTAAGGTATAGTCTAAAAGCATTCCGAACATTTCCGAAAGCAGCACGCCCGTATAAGTCAAGGGATTTCCCAGTATATAGGAAATCTGTCCCATTGTACTGGCGCCCACGCTCCGTCTGTCCCCGGAAAAAGCCAGATTGCTTACCAGCTGGTAATCCCCTCCCGCAACCGGCGTGGGGAAAAATATATTGTAAAGCATCAGTCCTGCCACAATCGCCACCGATACCTTCAACACCATCTCCATGACGCGGTTATGGAATTTGGACCGGGGCAAAAACAGCGCCATCAGGACCATAATGATATAAACCGGCTTGGAAAGACAGCCTGTAACAAATGCCAACAGCATCAACAGCATATTTCCCGGCTTGATTTTTTCATCCGGCGTCAGGATTTCATTTAACAAAAGCACATATCCCAAAAGCAGGCAGGAGGTTACCAGCGCATCATAGGACAATGCGGAAGCAATAAAAATATTGTTTGGCAGAAGACCAATTCCAGCCACTACCATGCCATATCCCCTGGCTTTTTTAATTGCCCAGAAAACAATGAAAATATAACACAGAAGGTTTCCAAGCTTTGCTAAGGCAACCATATCCGCAAATCCCGTATGCAGGACGCGCCCCAGATAAAAGCCCGCCGCCATGGGATAATATACCCTGGTTTCAGCCCTGGGAAAACGGCTCTGATGTCCGATATCAGGCGGAATTACCTCCGGGTCGTTCATCTCATCCTCGTAGCGCTCCACAAGCGCCCTCTCCTCCGGATTATTAAAATAGGGCAGGGTATTCCCCACCATCTGCATTGCCGCTTCCGTAGTCTCAATAGTCGCGCCAAAAGACAGCTTATAGGCACTTTTGGCATGACTGTATTCATCATAGCTGACCTGGTTGGTCCCGATGCCCGCAATTAAAAGCCCGCCAAAAAGCAAGGCAAAAACCGCAAAAAACCATTCCGGTCTTTTTTTCATAAGCCCCCACAAGCTTTTTCCCCCTGCAAATATCACATAAACGGTAAAAAGACATACCGCAAAAAAACCGATACGGATGCCGTTTAAGGAAAAATCATTAGAGATGGTAACCTTTAGGGCGGATAAATCCGGTTCCTCCTCCGTAAGAAGGGAAATAACCACCCCGTTTGACTTCTTTCCCCCGATATTGACAATGCCCGCATCCAGCTTGGGATTGATGCTGCAATAATAATCCAGCAGGGGTAAATGCCCCTTCTCATAAACGCCTGCGGAAAATCCGCCGTTCTTTTCCAAAGGAATTTCCACCTTCAATTTATGGATATAATAGGATTCATCCAATTCAATCTGGATTTTTGTCTCCTTGACCCTTCGGTAAAGACTTCCGTCCTGTTCTACCAAAGACTCGTCCAATTCCTCAACATATTCTTCTCCATTATATTCGGCTAACAGCCGCTTGTTTTCCTGCTCTACCAGAATAGCCTGCTGCTCCTCTGAAGAAAGACGGGCTAAGGAATCCTCCGTCTCTGCCGACATCCTGTGGGTATCCAGGGTACATTCCACAGGCTCATAGGAAGCGAAAAGCGCGGTCCTGTTAAAAACCAAAATTTCTCCTGCAACAGAAAGCAGCAGGATTACCAGAAAAACAACCGCATATTTCATCAGTATTTTTATGAAGTTCTCCTTCTTTTCAGACCGCATCCGCTATCCCCTCCTTTTTTCCCTTCTTCGTTTTCTCCTTTATTCCGGGATAGCAGACCGTCATGGACGCAGCAAGAAATACAAAGGTAAGCACCCGGCAGTCATACAACAAGGGATAAGTATCATGGGAGTAGATATAGTAATGCTTTATCATAACCGGCATTTCCTTTCCGTTCATCATCTCTACAGCCATCTCTCCGTTCCTGTAGGACGCCGCATTGTCCACTGCATGATGGTTCGCATAAATGCCGGGTAAAACCCCTTCCTCATTGCCATTGCTTTTAAAAGTAAAGGTAATATACAGCCTTCCTTTGCAGACTCCTTCGTCGTCAAAGGGCAGATACGGATACTGTCCGTCCAGACAGGTTCCCAAATCATAGGTTTTCTCCAGCAGCAGCTCCAAATCCTCCGTTTCTATTCCCGCAGACAGTTCTTTTATGGCTTCTTCCATGGAAACCTCCGCTGAAGGCAGGGCATAAACCCTGTATACAAGCTCAGTGTCCGTCAAAGCAGCGCCGTTTTTGGAAATACCAATCTGAAAGCCCTTCAGCCCGCGCCCGTCCGTTTCCATCACATAGCCGATTTCATCCTCAGCGCCTGTCAGGGACCAGACAAATTCCTCATCCCCCTCTTCTTCCTTCATATTCACTTCATAGGTATCCAAAACCTCATTGGGAAATAAATAACTGCCAATAAACCCTGCTAAACAAAGCAGGGTACCTATTGGCAGTATCAAATACTTATATTTGCATATTGTCTTTTTCAGATTATCTAGCATAAACCTATTTCTCTCCCAGACCCAGTCTGTTGACTGCCGAAAAGATTGCCCGCACACTGGCTCTCGTAATGTTGCTGGATACACCTACGCCATAGGTAACCCTGCCGTCGTCCGCGTCCAACAGATGAATATAAGCCGCCGCCTGGGAATTGGAACCGCTCTGTAATGCATGTTCCTCATAATCAAGCACCTTAATCTTAACTCCCAGAGTTTCCTGTAAGCCTCTCTGAACCGCATCAATAGGTCCGTTACCCACAGCTTCAAACATCTTCTTCTCTCCACGGTCAGTATAGGTTACCGTAACCTTCGTATCAAATTCAGACTGGATAACATCGCTTAAATCATCCACACGGAGCTGGCGGAAATGAATAGGCTCCTTGCGGTTTAAGTACTCCTCCCGGAATTTTTCCATAATCTGTTCCGGGGAAACCTCTCCCTGTTTCTCGGAAACCGACTGGATGACCCGTGCAAACTCCTTATGCATTCCCTTAGGCAGCTTAAATCCGAAATAGGTATCCATAACAAATGCCACGCCGCCCTTGCCGGATTGGGAATTGATACGTACAATAGGCTCATATTCCCTGCCGATATCCGCCGGGTCAATGGGCAGATAGGGAACCTGCCAGTACTCGCTCCCCCGTTCCTTCATGGCAGCAACGCCCTTATTGATTGCATCCTGATGGGAACCGGAAAACGCCGTAAACACCAGCTTACCCGCATAAGGGTGTCTGGGATGGATAGGAATCTTACAGCATCTCTCATAAATTTCAATGATATCGTTAATATGCTCGATATTCAGCTTTGGATTAATACCCTGGGAAAACATATTGTAGGCAATATTCAAAACATCCACATTGCCGGTTCTTTCGCCATTTCCAAAAAGCGTTCCTTCCACACGGTCCGCTCCCGCCAGGAGGGCAAGCTCCGCGCTGGCAACGCCGCAGCCCCTGTCATTGTGGGGATGCACGGATAATATAATAGAATCCCTGTTTTCAAAGTGTTTATTCATCCATTCAATCTGGTCCGCATAGACATTGGGCGTATTCATCTCAACCGTAGAAGGCAGATTGATAATCATGGGATTTTCCGGCGTAGGTCCCCATTCCCTCTGGACTGCCGTGCAAATTTCCAGCGCAAAATCCAACTCCGTACCTGTAAAGCTTTCCGGGGAATACTCCAAAATAATTTTTCCCGGAAACTTTGCCGCACGCTCCTTAACCATTCGCGTACCCTGAACGGCAATATCAATAATATGCTCCCTGTCCGCATGGAATACCACATCCCTCTGTAAGGTCGAGGTAGAATTGTAAATATGAACGATTGCCTGTTTACATCCCTCTATGGACTCAAATGTACGGTCAATTAATTCTTCCCTGCACTGGGTAAGCACCTGTACGCATACATCATCCGGTATCATTTTCCTATCCACCAACTGTCTCAAAAAATCAAATTCAATCTGGCTCGCCGCCGGAAAGCCTATTTCAATCTCCTTAAAACCCAGTTGGATTAAAAACTGGAACATCTCAACTTTTTCTTCCACCACCATAGGATCAATCAACGCCTGGTTGCCGTCCCTCAAATCCACGCTGCACCAGATTGGCGCTTTTTCTATTTCTTTACCGGGCCATTCCCTTTCAGGGTAATGTACCACCGGATTTTTACGGTATCTCTTATAATTTAACATATTACTGCTTCCTTTCTGCTTATATGCTCATGAAACGATATGAAAACAGCCCATCCAAATAGATGGGCTGTAATGCTTTATTTGTTATTCGCCGAGTCCGCTTTCAATCGCGGTTATCAGTGCTTTAAGCGCCTCTTCCTCATCTTCGCCCTCACAGACAAATTCGATTTCATCCCCACACTTTACACACGCACCCAGCACGCTTAGGACGCTTTTTGCATTTGCCGTACTATCTCTGAATGAAAATGTTATTAATGATTTGAACTGCATCGCTTCCTTACATAGGATTCCGGCAGGTCTCAAGTGCAATCCTGTCGGATTCTTAATGACTACTTTCTGACTAACCATCGTATTTCCCTCCAAATTTGTCTTACACGTATTTACTATAACACTTTTCCCGATATTTCACAAGTCTTACAACATGACATTCTGAATAAGCTCCGCCAGGTTGCGCGCCTCTCTCTCAATTTGCTCCTGGTCCTTTCCTTCAATCATAACGCGCACCAGAGGCTCCGTACCCGACGGACGGATTAACACCCTGCCTTCCCCGGCAAATTTTTCAGAAAGCTCCTGAATCGCCTCTGCAATTTCAGGATATTCCATATAGCTCTCCTTTTTGTGATTGGGAACCCTGGCATTTACCAGCGCCTGAGGCAGGACCTCCATAATGGACGCCAGCTCTGAAAGGGATTTTCCGGTCTCCACCAGCACTTGCAAAAGATGAAGCGCACTCAAAAGACCATCCCCCGTAGTGTTTTCATCCAGGAAAATAATATGCCCCGACTGCTCTCCGCCCAAATTGGCGCCAATTTCTTTCATGCGCTCCAATACATACCTATCCCCTACTTTAGTCTGCTCTATAGTAATGCCATGAGCCTTCCCCATAAGGAAAAATCCCAAATTACTCATAACCGTGGCGACAATGGTATTATCCTTTAAAATGCCCTGGTTTTTCATATGATTGCCCACAATCGCCATAATCTGGTCGCCGTCCACCCGGTGTCCCTTTTCATCCACAGCTAACAGCCTGTCGGCGTCGCCGTCAAAGGCCAGACCAATATCCGCACCTTCATATACAACCCTTGCCATCAGCTCCTCCATATGGGTGGAGCCGCAGTTCGCATTGATATTGGTGCCGTCCGGATTATTGTGGATGGCAACCACGGAAGCGCCCAGCTCCTTTAACGCCTCCACGGAAGTATAAAAGGCTGCGCCCTCCGCGCAATCCACTACAATTTTCTTTCCCTCTAAGCTTACGGGAATTGCCTTCATCGCATGATTAATATATTCTTCCCTTGCGTCGGTACGGTATTTTATCTTTCCCACCGAAGAACCGGTAGGGAATTTTACCCCTTCCATCCCGCTTCTAATCAGCTCTTCAATCTCATCCTCCAAAGCATCGGGAAGCTTATAGCCGTTTCCATCAAAAAACTTAATCCCGTTAAATTCAACCGGATTATGGGATGCAGAAATCACAACGCCTGCATCTACCTTGTACTTCCTGGTAAGATATGCCACTGCCGGTGTAGGCACAACGCCTACATATACTACGTTTGCCCCTACAGAACATGCCCCCGCCATCAAAGCGTTTGCCAGCATATCTCCCGAAATCCTCGTATCGCATCCAACCATAATCGTAGGCTTATGCTCATTCTCCTTAGTCAGCACATAGGCCCCCGCCTGCCCCAGTTCCATGGCAAGGGTCGGCGTCAATTCCTCGTTGGCAACTCCCCTGACGCCGTCTGTTCCAAATAATCTACCCATAAAATATCGTCCTTTATTTTTATTTTATATCACGTATCCGGCACTCCACCGTAAAGTTCTCGTCAGCCATGGAAACGCCCTCCGGCAGTTCAAAGCTTACAGGGATATTATAAACGCCTTCTTTTATCGTCGTCATATTTCTTTTTTCCATATATTCTTCAATGGAAACCGTTCCAATCAGCTCTTCCGCATCCAGCAGCTCCAAATCCGCCGGCATCCCCCGAAAGGCAACCTCAATGCTGTCCTCTGTCTCCGCCAGACCGGCTCTCTGGTTCTCGTCATTCAATCCGATAACCATAAACCGGCTTCTTGGTATGGCAACTGTTTTCGTTTCCATCGGCGCAATCTCAACCGTAACCGTAATCTTACCGTCAAATTCTTCGTCCGCCAGCCTTACAGTATCAGGGAGGTATTTAGTTAAATCCAAGGTAGTCGTAAAGCTTTCCCTTTTTCCTTCCACATCAATCGCCGACGCCGGTATACTGATATTTGCCATACCAACCAAGGTATTCAATTTACCTGCAACCAGCACTTCTTCCACATCGCAGGTAATTTCTCCCGACAGACCGTAATTCTCCGCCGGCGTTCCCGTAGCAGCAAACTTCAGGGGAAGGCTCTTGGTTGCAAGCAGCTCCACCTTGATGCTGACCGTATTAATGTTGCCCGTCAGCCTGGAGGTATCCACCTGGTTGTTTTCCTCATCATAATAACGGATAACCGCCGTCGTGCTGATACTGCCCGACATTCCCGCCACGGAAGCCTCTACGGAAGCATAGGAAATTCCTGACACAATAGATTCCGGTCCCTGTACCGTTACTACATTCTGGTCCAGGGTTACGTCTCCCGTAATATACCCTTCTACCGGTTCTCCATTGATAACGGGCGTTATGGACAACTGGCGCTTCGCAAGGTCTTCAATCTCCACCTCAACTACATCCGTTTTGGATTTGATACTCTCGATTTTATCGTTATATTTATTTGTTTCCAACCGAATCCTGATTGTCCCGGTTTCTTCATTCAGCTCCTGCATATCCGCCGTCGCCTTAATATTTTCTTTTCCCAGCAAATCATTGATGGAGCGCTTAGCTGTTATAGTCACGGAAATCGTATTGCTGCCGTTTAAAATCTGATAAGTTTCATTCTGTCTGGAAATCAAATCCGAATTCAGTATTTCCACAGGCACTCCCGAATAAGTGGATTCAATAATCGGATCACTGACATTTACCACAATAATCCATACCAGAACCGCCACAATAACCGCAAGTATTCTTAAAAACAAATTATCTGTCAGTTTATTTTTCTTCACGCTTCAACCTGCCTTTCCAGACTTTACGTTGTTTTTCCTCAACAGTCTTATTCTGGATGGATTCAAGCTTTTTCCGCAGGGTATCCGCATCCACATTTCTGGTAAGCTTACCTTCAAACGCCACAGATACGCGCCCGGTTTCCTCCGACACAATAACAGTCATGGAATCCGTGATTTCGGATACGCCCACGCCTGCGCGGTGCCTGGTTCCCAACTCCTTGGAAAGTCTTGTACTGTCAGACAGGGGCAGATAACAGGTGGCGGAAACCACTCTGTCCCCCCGCACCAATATGGCGCCGTCATGAAGGGGCGTATTATGCTCAAAAATATTAATCAACAGCTGATTGGTCACAATAGCATCCACCGCAATCCCGGTCCGTTCATACTCCGTCAGCTTCTGGTTTTGTTCAACAACAATCAAAGCGCCGGTTTTTACCTTTCCCATTTCAAAGCTTGCCTTTACAATCTCATTAATCGTCCTGTCTGAAAAATTCCCATCTGGGCTTTTCGTCGAATCAAAAGGCATAAGATTCGCTACAAAATTTTTCTGTCCCAGCTGCTCCAGCGCCCGTCTCAACTCCGGCTGCAATACAATAACAACTGCTATTATTCCCACGGAAAACACCTTTTCCGCAATCCAGAGAATCGTACTCAATCTCAAAAGCGCCGCAAAAAGCAGAAAAAACAAAATGACAATGACGCCCTTTAAGAGATTCCACGCTTTTGTGTCGCGAATCCAAATTAAAATCTGGTACACCAAAAAGGAGATAATAATTATCTCCACAATATCTGTCCACACAATCCTGGTAGGAATATGAAGGGTCGTCAAATATTTATTTATAAAGCTGTTTATCTGCTCCATCAAAAAACCAATCCCCTCAGCATTATAAAACGCTCGTTATTTTCTTCACTCTCTTTTTCGCCCGTGCTACAGAGTTCTTCGGTACAGCCTTCACATAATAATAATACTCATCATCCTCAAACTGGACATATTCCGTCCTTGAATAATCCACATTAAAGCAGAAAAACTGCAAAATCAGCGCAATCAGCATGGAAATAACCATCCCTGTTATCAAAAGTCCGATTGAAATATGGGTATCATAAGCTAAATCTCCGATTAGCAATATCACAATGCCTAAAACAGCGCCTACTGCCATGGCAATAGTCCATGCATGGTCAACGGAAGCCCTCCTTATGAGATATACCGTAATAACCATGACGGCAAACGCAATAATGGTAATCAGCATTTCTTTATTGTTAAGGATACCGTCTATCACATAACGAAATTTGGCTACTGCCCCGTCGTCCGCCTCCAGGGCGCTGATTGTAGCGCCATTAACCTTAATATACTGAATCAAATAATACACGATTGTCCCGCAGCTTACAGATATCACTGACGCGGGCGTTCCCAAAAGACCAACCGCAATCGGGATAATATAAGGAATTTTCATGGTAAAGCACAGGGGTAAGAGCAGTACGACCACCGTATCCTTGGGAGAAAAACGAAAATAGAGAATAAACATCAGCAAAAAGAGAGCAAGCGCCACAATCCCGCATTCCAAGGACGCCGTATATAAATGAGCGCATACAAAACCGGCGCTGATTAAAACAATAAAATTCATGGGCAAAAAAGAGCACATCAGCGCAATAACCAGAACAATGATAATATTGTTCAGCCTATCCATATAACCGATACTCCCATTAATGCACATCAGGGAAACCAACGCCAGTATAAATTTGAACAACGGCGTAATATAAATTTCATACTTACTGTAAAAATTCCGAAGTCCTTCCCTCATTTCCAGTAATGAAGACATAAGATATTCCTTTCCTATTTCCTATTTTCCAAGTCATACATGGCATTAAGCTGTTTTAAATGATGATAATACCTCTTCAGACTCTTTTTAGCCTTAAAATACCTGTATGAATGGACAATATAAGAAATGACAGCGTAAATCAAAACAAAAATAAAGTAATACAGGACAACCTGCCTGCCAAATTCCAGCAAGTCCATTTTGTAGATATCCTGCATAAAAATCTCAAAATCATAAAATATATACATCGCAAATAAAATAGCATACGCTATTGTAGCACATATAATGGATTTAATAGTCTGTAACCCAATATAGTCGCTTCTGAAATAGTTCCCGATGGACATATATTTACGACCTTCATTTTCCTCATAGGCCGCCATCTTGGTCATCAGTTGGACCCTTTCCTGACTTAACATAGCTTAACCCCGCCAACTTTTACAAAAATCTCATCTTGTTTTTATTATCCCCGGGCTTTGGCTCCGCCTCTTTCTTGGGAGCTTCCGGCTTACGAATTGCACCGCTAAAGGATTTTGCCATTTCATTTTTGCACTTATTGCAGAATCTTCCGCTGCCTATAGATGCCCCGCAGTTTTCGCAGGTCACTTTAATCGGCGAATCTTCAGCAAACTGTAATCTCTCCTGTCTGATCCAGGTCTGAATCTGTGACGGCTCCACATTACACTCCTCACACACCTCCGCCATAGGGCAGTTGTTGTGGGACCGGATATATTCCTTTACTTCCTGGAATTTCTTTTCAGCCCGCTCCTTGCAGGCAGGACAAACATATGCTCCTGCTATATAATTGAATAGTTTTCCACACTTTCTGCAATTTACTACATTCATCCTATGCACCCTCCGTTCAAAAGTCTTTCCCAATCGCCAGTGTCATAAAATAGACCTGTGAAATGCCGGCTTCCAATAATACCTTCGCCACAGCATCAATGGTACTTCCAGTTGTATAAATATCATCTACAACTATAGTTATTTTCAATTTTACATCATTTTGACCTATTTTGAAAGCCCTTTTCAAATTATTTTGTCTCTCCGCTCCCTCAAGGGCTTTCATGGGCTGTGTATTCCTTGTGCGGACAACATATTTTTCATAAACCGGAATCCCCGCTTCCTTTCCGAAAGCCTGCGCCAAAAGTCCCGCCTGGTTAAATCCTCTTTCCCTTTCTCGCTTAGGATGCAGGGGAACCGGAATAATTCCGTCCACTCCCGCTCTTTTTACTGCGTTTCCAAATTGCTGCGCCATTCTCTTGCCAAAGAAAACCGCATATTCTTTCCTTCCCTCATATTTAAAACGGTAAACAGCCCTACGCATGGCGTCATTATATTCATACAGGGCAATTCCCTTCGTATAATAATGCTTTTTGCCGTTTTGTCTGCAATCCCTGCACAGCTCCGCTTCATTGTCATCAAGCATTCTGCCGCACAAACAGCATCTGGCGCCCTTAATCAGGGAAAAAACGCCCCTGCATTCCGGACAAATCTTCTCCTGCCTTTCAAAATAAGGAACCGGTTTATCACAGACGGGACATCTTGGCGGAAAAATAACGTCCGCTATTATTCCCATTGCCGTCTCTGCCGTTCCCTTATATATTTTTCTCAGCGCTTTTTTCACTCCTCTTCCTTTCCGTGCATTCTCTCCATTTCTCTGATTCTATAATAAAGTCCCGTATATCTTTTCTGTTTATTCTCTCCCGAAATCATGTGGTTCATGATGGTTTCATCCCCAAGAATGGTAACACATTTTTTAGCACGGGTTACCGCCGTATATAAAAGATTACGGTAGGTTAAAAGCCCCGGAACCCCCAGCAAAGGGACCACTACCGCAGGATATTCGCTTCCCTGGGATTTGTGTATGGTAATGGCATAAGCCAGCTCCAGCTCATCCAGCTCTTCAAAACGGTAATGCACCCGCCTTCCTTCGTCAAATTCCACCAAAAGCAGAGATGCATATTCATTGATTTCTTTTATAATACCAATATCGCCGTTAAAAACTCCCTGCCCCTTTTGGAGCGTCAGGTTATAATTTCCCACAACCTCCCATTCCAGCTTGTAGTTATTTTTTATCTGCATGACCTTATCCCCTTCCCGAAAAAGGGTATCCCCCACAAGGCGCTCTCTTTTTTCCTTTTCCGGTGGATTAATGAATCGCTGTAAAATCCCATTCAACGCCTCCACGCCCATAATCCCTTTCTTCATAGGCGTCAGCACCTGGATATCAAGGGGAGACGCGCCTACATATCTGGGCAGCTTATCCGTAACCAGCTGGACAATATTGTTGTATATCAGATTGGCGTCATTTCTTTTGAGGAAATAAAAATCCTTGCTTTCCTTGTTGCGGACCTGTACCGGCTTTCCGTCATGGATTCTATGGGCATTCATAACAATATCGCTCTCCGCCGCCTGCCTGAAAATCTTATGCAGCATTACAACGGAATATGCCCGGCTTTCTATTAAATCCTTTAAAACACACCCCGGTCCAACGCTGGGAAGCTGGTCCATATCGCCTACCATAATCAGCCTGGTTCCCTGGGGAATTGCGGATAGCAGCGCCTGAAAAAGAAAAATATCCACCATAGACATTTCATCCACAATAATAACATCCGCTTCCAGGGGATAATTCATATCTCTCCCAAATCCACTTTCTCCGCCTTCGCCATCCGCTGCGCCGGATACCTCCAACAGCCGGTGAATTGTCCTCGCTTCCATGCCGCAGGCTTCGCCCATACGCTTGGCAGCCCTTCCCGTAGGCGCCGCCAGCTCTATCTCCATCTGCTCCATTTCAAAATATTTCAGCATAATATGGATAGTCGTGGTCTTTCCTGTTCCCGGTCCTCCCGTCAGCACCATAACGCCATGCTGAATTGCTTTTAAAACCGCCTCTCTCTGCATTTCATCCAGAACAATCCCGCTTTCGTCTTCTATCCTATGGATTTTGTCGTAAATCAGGCTTTCTTCCTTTGACAGTCCATCTCCGCCCTCCTCAAAAAAACAAATATCCAACTCTTTTAATAAG
>N._stephensi_709_foregut__coassemble_451_pt1 | contig 14876 bp, 11 predicted proteins | sample N__stephensi_709_foregut__metabat2_low_PE_012 | metagenome-assembled genome bin N | reverse complement strand
TTAAATTACATAACCGTTGTGTCCTCAAATGCAATCCGAAGCTTACGTAAAGCCTTTTTCTCAATCCTGGATACATAACTGCGGGAAATTCCTAAAAGCTGCCCTATCTCCCTCTGGGTCATTTCATGTCCGCCCGCCAGTCCGTATCTTAACTTAATCACTTCCAGTTCCCTGCTGCCAAGCGCATTGGTCAGGATTTTGCGGAGCTTTTCAACATCCTCTCTGGTAGAGAGAAGCTCAAAGGCGTCCGTCCCTTCCGCACAGGTAATGTCCAGAAGACTGATTTCATTCCCTTCCTTATCCGTTCCGATTGGCTCGTAAAGGGAAACGTCGCGCGCCGTCTTCCTGCGCGCCCTGAGCATCATCAAAAGTTCATTGTCAATGCATCTTGCCGCATAGGTGGCAAGCTTGCTCCCCTTGGTCCCGTCAAAGGTATGGATTGCCTTAATCAATCCGATTGTCCCAATGGAAATCAAATCCTCGGGGTTTTCCTCCACATTCTGATATTTTTTTACAATGTGGGCTACCAGTCTCAAATTCCGCTCTATGAGAATCTGCTTTGCTTTTTCGGACTCTTCCTTACTGCCCTCCAAATACATGCGGATATAGTAAGCCTCTTTCTCCTCGCTTAAGGGTTTTTGAAATGTCTGCACTACAAATCCCCCGAAACCGGTTTTACTATATTCTATGCGAAAGGCTTAATTAAGGTTTCACAACATATTTATTATACAAACTTTACTTTTAAAGTGCAAGAACTTTGTCTTCGCTTCTTTCATTTACTTTTCTCATACAAAACAAGTCTTGTGGAGCAGGCTCATGTTTTGGTATAATTCTATTAAACCTACACATCCTGCCGGATAAGAGGCGGGAACCATGACATTATCACAATAGGAGCGTAATTATAATGAATCATAAAAATACACCATCCACCCTATCTGCCGGTATTTTGCAGAAATCCAAACCCTATCTGCTGGTTTTTTTCCTATCCCTGCTGATTCTTGACGGATTGCTCTTTTTTATTGCTTCCGGCTTCGGCTATCTGGTGCCCGGCTCCCTTCATCTTATGCTGAATTTCTTCAATGCCCTTGCCGGGGTTTCCTTCTGCTTTTACTTAAAGCATACGAAGCGTTTTGAAAACCTGCCGGGGGATTTTTGTATTCTTTTGTCTGTTTCTTACGGGCTTTGCGCCTACGGACTGCTCCAGGAGACAAACCTTCGCTACCTGATTGTTTTCATTCTGTTTCCCCTGCTGTTTTATGCCTATGAGAGAATGATGGAAGCAGACAGGCTGCTTTTCTATATTCTGCTGTTAACGCTCTGCTTTTTTACCGACTATATGCTGACCGCTATGATTCTGATAGCGCTTATCCTCCATGTCCTTCTGTTTACGGAAGGCGGCATTGGCATTCATATACGCCGTTTCTTTAAACTTGCAGGTTACAGCTGTATTGCTCTTCTTGTATCGGGGATTATTACCTTTCCCCAATATGCGGAATATTTTTCCTATATAGGCAACGAGCCTTATACCGGCTTTTCCACTACCTTACCGGTCATAACGGCGCTTTCCCGCTTTTTGCTGGGTTCCGTTTCTTCTGCGGCGTTTTTCTCCGGCATAAAGCTTGACCTGTACTTCGGCGTTTTCTTTTTTATCATGGCGGCGTCCTATTTCCTGCTTTCCCATGTTTCCGGAAAGGAAAAGCTAAAAAATTTTCTTTATATTTTCCTTCTTTTTGCGGCGGCTGAATTTGGTCCCGTGTATTTTCTTGTAAACTTTTTCCGCATGTATTCCGGCGGTTCCATATATTACAGCTTTCTGCCGGTTTTCTTTCTGCTTCTTTTGGCTGCCAAAGCCCTTGCCTCCATAGATGCTTTTTCCTTTGCAAAGCTGTTAAAGCTTGGAGCTTTCAGCCTTATATATCTGGCGGTATGTCTTTTTTGTGCAGGGCACAACTACCATCCGCTGGCAAAACAAAGCAATATTTTCTTTTTTATCGCATATATCCTGCTTTTGCTGGCGTTTTCCCTGAAAGACAAAATAAGCTTTCCCGTAAAGCCGCTGCTTATCTGTCTGGTTACCCTGGAATTATTCTGCAATGCCTTCATTGTGACAAACCAGAATTTTATTCCCGCTCCCTTAACATTGGCGGACCATTATCCCGATTTTTCCTCATGGCAGGTCTATCCCGCCCTTAACGGCGCCGGAAAATCTGCCGATACAAATCAGGAGGCTGACAGCGCGCAGCAGAATAACGGCGGGGATTCTGATTTTGCAAAGGAAATCCAGAGCGGTCTTACTTCTGCGGATATTTCAGACGAGCTTTCCTTAGAGGACTCTGAAGCTTACCAATACATGGATTCCGAGTTGACAGCGCTTCTAAACGCCATGCCTTCCGAGGAAATCCTGACAGACGCCGATAAGGACGCCGCAGGCATTACCTCTTTATCCGACTATTTTACCATACAAAACGCCATTGTCCGCAAATTAGGGGCAGATGAAGATTTATTTATCCCGGCGGACTTTACCTTGGATTTTACCAAAACAGATGACTACCGCGTTGCTGATTTAGGAAACAATATTTATGCCTTTTCCTATGTCCACGATACCAAGCATGGCAATACCCGCTACTATGACATGAAGGCTTCCCTTAATACCGACAGGGAAGGCACTCTGGTTATTCTGGATACGCTTAATCTGCAGCTTTACCGCTTTGACACAGATAACGGACGCCTGACACAGGATGTTACGTTTTATCTCCCCCTGTCTCCCGAATATACCGTAAACGACCATTTAAACGGATATTGGCTTAATACCGGGCTTTTAGAAAAGCTTCCTGCTTTAACCAAAGCCTATGAAGCCCTGCATCAGTCCCAAAGCTTTACGATGCTTTCCCAGTATCTGGGAATAGGGGCAACCTGTATCGGTATATTTCTCATGCTTCTTTTATTCTTTAATAAAGATAAGGAGAAAATATTTACCGCTTTACACACCCTTGCAAAAAAAGTGGAGGACAGCCGTATTTTAAGCTCCGTCGACAGCCATTTCAAGAAAAATAAGTTTTACTGGCTGTCCTTTTTGATTCCCTGGGGCTTTTTCCTCCTTGCCCTGATTATAAACAGCTGCACACCCTTTGGCGGAAATTCCATTTTTGATGAGGACGGCTTATATTTAACTTATCCGTCAAATCTGGACATTTACTATAATTTAAAGGAAGGACATGCCCTGTACAGCTTCCTTGGCGGATACGGCTACAGCCTTTTTGCCGTCAATCCCCTTGCCCTGACGCGTTTCTTTACAACGCTTTTGTCTCCCGGTCAAATCGCTCCCTTCCTTACCCTGGAAGAAGGTTTCTTTTTGGGACTCAGCGGTCTGAGCCTTGCCTTCTATCTGACCCACCGCCTTGTGGGAAAAAGGGCGGATAAAGAGGATGGCAGGATTTTAATTCCTGTTATGATCTATACCCTCAACAACTATATGCTCTGTATGCACGGCTTTACCTCCTGGTATCAGATTTTTGCCGCTCTTCCCCTGGTACTTCTTGCCATGGATTATTTCATGTTACGCAAAAAGTGCGTTCCCTACATCATCGCGCTGACATACTGTATCTATGCCAATTTGTATCTCGCTTTGTATATCTGCATTTTTCTGGTAATCCGCTTTTTCATCTATCATTTCCGGGATTTTAAGGATTTCCTGTTTAAGGGGCTGCGCTTTGCAGGCTGTTCTATCTTGGCCGCCTTAAACAGCTTCTTTATTATCGCAAATACCCTGTTAGCCACCTGGGATTCCGCTTACCAGATTGAAGATAGCACCTTCCCCACTCCCGGTTTCCATGGAAATTTCTTTTCCCAGTGGAAACAGCATATGATTTTTTCCGAGGTGGGCGCCGTTAACTGGAATGAAAATTATGTATGCCTGTATGCGGGAATCGGCGCGCTTTTATTACTGCTTATTTTCTGTTTATCAAAAAAAATCAGTCTGTCCCACAAGCTGCGTACACTGATTCCCATTGCAATTTTATATATCAGCTTTAACGGGAAGTTTATTTCCTTCATCTGGAACGGTTTCCACTACCAGACCGGCGTTCCCAACCGCTACGCTTTCCTGTTTATGTTTATGATTGCCATACTGGCATATGACGCCTTAGATGACCTAAAGGATTTAAAGCTTTCCTCCTGTTTCCTGACGGGCTCTATCCTGCTCATCTTCTTTATCTGCTGTCAGTTTATCGGCTCCGGGAACTCAACCTTCGCCTTTACTGCCACCCTTATCACAACGGTTATCTACCTGATATTCTTTGTTTTTCACGCCCTGGGCGTTTCCAAAGACCGCTTTATCTACCGCACTTTTCCTATCATTCTGGGGGCGGAATTATTCTGCAATATGCTTTTTGCCTTTACCCAGTATAATCTGCCCGGCATTTACAAAATCGGGGATGTGGATATGATTCATACAGCCTTTCAGGATGCGGACGATGATACCGTCCCTCTGGCAAGGACCCTGTACGCCGCAACCCCTGCCAAAAACGGCGGTGCATTCTATCAGACCGAAAGCAATGAAATTTTCAACTCCTTTGTTACCATGCACCAATCCAACCTGAATATACGATACGGCATGACAGGCGGAACCAACTATATTACAACCGTCAACGCCGCAACCCCCTTAAGCCTTTCCTTATCGGGCACCCGTTTTGTGTTCTGCTGCTATTTTACGGAAAATCCCTGCCATGACCTTAAGGAATACCGGTATCTGGGCAGTGTTGATGGCAACTATATCTTTGAAAACCCTTATGCCCTTCCTTTAGGAATTTATGCCCCGGAGGAATTGACAAAATTAGATGATTATTCCAACTTTGTTCCCTATTACCTGGAGGAGCTTTCTTCCTTTTACCTTTCCGGCGGCACGACGCCCTTTTCCCATCAGCTTATAACCTATGACGAAACCGCATCAGGAGAAAACATATTCTATTATACGGATGAAAACGACAGGATTCTGTCCTTTGAAGAGGTAAATGAAATATTGGCAGAAACGAACCAAAGCGGCAATAACTTAACGCCTATGGACACCTTATATATTAATATATCCGCAACGCCGGAAAAAGACGGTCCCTTATATTTATATTCCATTGAATTTGTTTCCCTTGGATATGCCAAAAGCGGGGAAAGCTTCCAATGCAGGATTTCCTTCCCTACCGCCAACCTGCCGGCAAGCAACGACCTTTATAACCTGACCGTCTTCAACAGCGAAAGTATGCCGGAGTTTTATGAAAATGCAAATAAATTTACCTTGGATAATCTGACCTATACCGGTCATACACTGACGGGCGTCACTAATTATGAAGAGGATGGTTATACCATGTTAAGCATTCCCTACGACCGCGGCTGGAAAGCCTATATAGACGGAGAAGAAGTGTCCATCGAAGATCCTTACCAATCCATGATGTTTGTAAAAACCCCCGCCGGTCATCACGAGCTGAAGCTGGTGTTTATTCCCTACGGCATGGTGGTAAGCTTAGCGGTTACCGGCGGCAGCATTGTCTTTACCTGCCTGCTCTTTCTCATAATATCCAGACTCAAAAGAAAGCACCCTGAAAGCATTACAAAATAGGACGGGAAATAATAGACGTTTCTTCCCTCCGGACAAAGAAGAATAACGGCTGCAAGCTGCAAATACAGCAAAAAGGCGCTTGCAGCAAAAAAAGTCCTTTCTTTTTTTGCGCATAACTTTATATCATAAATAACTAACAGGGGAAACAGAAGGAATACCAGTATCCTGCTGATAAATATCAGATTGCTTTTACATACCAGCTCGTAATACTCATACTGGAAATCCCTGAACGCCTCTGCAAAATTGACCTTTTTCTGATTGTTAAACAAAATACCCGGAAAAGAAGCCCTGACAATTTCCGCATAACTGTAATTCCATTCTCCTGCCAGCGCTGCAAACATCTGATTCCAATTTTCCGTGGGATAAGGGTCTTCCCTCACGGCGTCAATGCCGTTTGCCTCGCAGAACATAACGAGCCTGTCCTTTAAAAACAGCAGGGGATTATGGATAATCAGATTTCTGACGCTTTTCATAAAAGCATCCGCCTCCTCTTTGGAAGCAAGAGACTGGTTAATGGTGCCTTTCCTCACAAAATTATTTGCCCTGTATGCGTGAATGCCATAGGTGGGCAGCTCGTCAAGAGGGACAATTTTATGAATTGCCAGTAAATCCTCTTCTGCCGTATCAAATTCCAGATTCACATTCTTATCCGACAATATGGTCTTTAGCATATTCATACTATTAATCATGCTGTAATCCTGTCCATAATACTTCTTTTCGCCAAGCTTCTGGGGAAGCATAAGCGCCAGACAGATAACGGCACAAAGGACCATATATTTGCACAGCGCTTTAAGGGGAAGCCTGTACAAAAACAGAAATGCTGCCGCTAATACTCCAAAAACAATGATTCCCTCGCTTCTGAATACCGTAAGCAGTCCGCCTGATAAGCTAAGCAGAATCAATTCCTTTGCAGTCCTCTCCTTCTTTTCCACGCAATCAAAAAACAACAGGGAATAAAACCAAAGGCACATTATCGTATAAATACAGTTACGATAAGGACTAAAGCCCAACTCCAAAAATTCCGGGAACAAAATAAACAGATATGGCACCCATGCCGCCTTCCTCCCAAAGGTCTTTTTTGTCCTTACAGATATGTAATAAATGACTCCAAACAAGGCGGAAAACTGTATAAAAGAAATCATAAGGGGATGGGGAAACACAAACAAACACGCCTTATAAAAACATCCCAGATAGATACTCTGCCAATAATCGGGTATATCGCGCACGGCATAGGAATAGACAAGCATATTATCCGGCTCATAGGAAAAGCTGCTTGGAAATACCATAAAGCAGATAAGAAAAGCTGCCCCTATTAGTAAAAAGGGCAGTATTTTCTTTCTTTTTATCAACAGAAAAAAAACATACCAGACAATCCAGATAAGACAGAAGCCCAAAATTCCCGACAGCAATATATGGGCAGCCTTCTCGCAGCCGGTTCCCCAAAAGTCCATGGCATAAACCGGCGTCATATTGCCAAAAGGCAGGACTTCATGGCGAAACCCCAGCGCCATATAGAAGGAAGCCGCTATCATATGGATAACCGGAATAAAATATTTCCATTCCATCGCTTTTATTTTATTCCCGCCATTATCTGTTTTCATAAAATTTTTTTACCTTTCCGATGATATATTCCACGTTTTCTTCTCCAATCCGGTAATAGAGAGGCAGCCTTACCAATCTTTCGCTTTCTTTTGTAGTATAGACATCCTCGCCGCAAAACCTGCCGAATCTGCGCCCTGCCTGGGAGGAATGAAGGGGGACATAGTGAAACACCGCTTTGATGCCGTTTTCCAGCAGATAAGAAATCAGTCTCGTCCTCTCTTCCAAATCCTTTGCCTTGATATAATACATATGGGCATTATGCTCACATTCCTCAGGAATACAGGGAACCTCAAACCGCCCGAGGGGACGTAATGCCTCATCATACTGCTTCCAGGTACACATCCTGTCCGCTGTAATCTTATCAGCCTCCTCTAACTGCGCCCACAGATACGCCGCATTCAGGTCGCTGGGTAAATAAGAAGACCCCATATCGCACCAGGAATATTTATCAACCTCGCCTCTGTAAAATTTACTCCTGTTCGTTCCTTTTTCCCTGAGTATTTCCGCTCTTTCAATAAACTGCTCCTCCCTGATTAAAAGAGCGCCTCCTTCTCCCATGGAAAAATTCTTTGTCTCATGAAAGCTGAAGCATCCAAATTCGCCGATTGCGCCGAGAGCTTTGCCTTTATAGGTTGACATAACTCCCTGGGCTGCATCCTCTACCACATAAAGGTTGTGCAATCTTGCAATTTCCATAATGACGTCCATCTCGCAGGCAACTCCCGCATAATGAACCGGCACGATAGCCTTTGTTTTTTCTGTGATTGCCTCTTCTACCAGCTTTTCATCCATATTCATGGTATCCGGTCTGATATCTACAAATACAATCTTCGCTCCACGCAAAACAAAGGCGTTGGCGGTGGATACAAAGGTATAGGAGGGCATAATCACTTCATCCCCCGGCTTTATATCACATAACAGCGCCGCCATTTCCAAAGCATGGGTGCAGGAGGTTGTCAAAAGCGCCGTTTTTATGCCCGTTTTTTCTTCCATCCATTTTTTACATTTCCCGGTATATGCCCCGTCTCCGCAGATTTTATGACGGTCTACGGCATCTTTCATATACTCCAGTTCCCTTCCCACAAAGGGCGCCACGTTAAATCCAATCATTTTGTTTTCTCCACTATTACCGTTTATAACACTCAGACCGGCTTCTTTTCATTTATTTTCCGGACATATTGCATAAAGAACCAATTCATTACAATTATCGCAATATGCACGTATGTAAAAATTATATTCCGGCACTAATGTACTGATATATTCCGGAATCTCAAACAAATCGCATTTTTTGTGATAAATACAAATTGCCAAAACAGGTTTGTATTTTTGAATAATATGCTTTGCACCCTTTAACGCATCCAATTCAGCCCCTTCAATATCCATCTTTATGAAAGTAGCCTTTTCATCTCCTAACACATGGTCGATTGTATCGATTTCAACAAAGGATTTCCCATCGGAGGTTATGACTCCCGACGCATCGGCGGAATCAAAGGACATTCTCCCTATTTTGTCTGATACGCCTTTTTTCAAGCATACATGCTTGTCAATATTGCGGGCGCACATTTTTCTGAAATTTTCTTCATCCGGTTCAAAAGAAATAATAGAATCATAGGTACCGACGTTCTGCTCTTTCAGCGCCTCTATAAAGCTAATTGCCGTATCGCCGTCATAAGCCCCGCAATCAATAAAAACTTCATTTTCGCAAAGCTTAATCAAATCCTTTTCAAAATATTGCGCATTGCTGCTTTTAACCGCACTCAGATAACCATATTTTAAGCTGATTTTCTGATTGATATATGCTTCCAAGGTCCTTTTTGATAAATCGTCGCCGAGCCTGTCATAAACATTTTGTAAGGCTTCCAAATGATTCGTAAACCATTCATATGTCATGTATTTATTATCAGCATAAGGATTCCCAAAGGAAACGTCACAATTTATGATTTTGTTGATTTTATCCTGATATGGATCTAATTTTTCCGGTTTATATCTTAAAAAACCAACAATAATATTAACTTTCGTTTCTTTTTCCAACACGTTTTCGAGGCATAATATTTTGTTGGAATTTTCTTCATAATATTCTTGATTCACAACAAACCCGCTATGAATTATTCCTTTTTCGCCCAATACGCTTTCTAAATGCCTTGCCCAAATATTATACCCATATATATAAACCGGTATAGTACTCTCCTTTAATGCCTCTATCTCTTCAAAAAGCCGGTTTTTCCTCTCCACAACTTTATCAACAAGCAATTCCCTGTTCTGGTTCATTTCATTCCTCCATTTTTTAAATCGTTATAAAAGCGGCTTTTATCACAAATTTGAAATAATAACACCCGCTATAATTATAATCAAACCTACTTTCTTTTTTGCAGAAATCTTTTCTTTCAAAAAAATTGCGCTTAGTATTGCCACATAAAGATAACTGGTCGCTTCCAAAACGGGTCCGGTTTTTAAATCTACGCCCTTATATGCATAAATGGTCATTACCATAGACAAAAACAGCATGCCATAAGAACAGATAACATATGGATTTAAATAATCCCCAAATTTGTAATGATATTGCCGCATAGCGCTCTTTTTTAAAAGAATTTGTGATATTGCCGCAATCAATACAGAACCCATAAAAACTACTACGTACATTCCTGCTGCTCCTTATCCGCATTTACCACAATACAAATACCAATTATAATAATAACCGCCCCGGCAACGTTAGAAAGAGTGATTGTTTCCTTAAAAAATAACTGCCCGTATATTAAGCCCCATATGACCGTAGCTGATTTATTTGCCATGGCAACTGTCAACGGTATTCTTTTTAAAATAATCTGCCAAAAGACCGCATAAATCATCAATATGACCAGTACCGCCATGTAATTTGCAATATATTCCACCGATAAAAATTCCGCACCTGCCGCCCGCTTACTAAAAATTCCGCCTACTGCATAAAGCATCAGCAAAAGATGCAGTAAAAGATAAACCTTTTTCAACAATTCTCCTTCTTTCCTTCACGATTATCTATCACTTCTTTTACTACATATTGCGGGGCTTTATTCATACAAATATAAATACGCCCGATATATTCTCCCATAATGCCTAACATGAGCATAATCATGCCGCCAATAAACAGAATAAATGTAATAGTAGAAGCATATCCCAGCAAAATATCAGGATTCAGCAGCTTTCTGATAATCATAACAATGCCAAAAACAAATCCGGCTGCCGCGCTGAAGCATCCGCACAAGGTGGCAAACCGCAGCGGTTTGACAGAAAAGGCGGTAAAACCGTTCATCCAGAGATTCACAAGCTTTATAAACGTATAGCCGGAGCTTCCTGCCGCCCTCTGCCGATGCTTAACCGGTACGCTTACCATATTTTGAGTAATGCGCAGTAAAAGTCCGCCAATATAAGGATATGCACCGTCATATTTAAGCATTTCCTCTATGACAAAGCGCTTTCCCGCCCAAAAGCTGGACATATAAACATTTTTGGGCTTTCCCAATAGAATTTCCGTCATTTTGGCATTGATTTTACTGCCCATGTTGCGATTCCATTTCTGCTGCATCTGTTCATATTGTCCAAAAGCCACATCTGCGCCTTTTTCAAGCTCCTTAATTAAATCAAATATGGATTCGATAGGCATCTGTCCATCATCATCCAGACAAACCACATATTCTCCCCTGACCTTCCAAAGCCCCGCCATAATAGCCGAGGGCTGTCCGAAATTCCTTGAAAAATCTATGGCGACAATTTTGTGATTGGTTTCCGCCAGTCCCTTTATGACATTTTTGGTATTGTCCTTCGAAAAATCATTGACTAAAATAATTTCATAATCATATTCCGGCTGCGCTTTTACCTTCTCGATAAGCTCCGCCACGACCGCTTCTATTGTTTTTTCCGAGCAGTAGCATGGAATCACAAAGCTTACCAGTCCTTTTTGCAGATTCATGGTATCATTCCTTTACTTTTCTTTTAAACAGGCATCCATTTATGCTCCTTTGCGGATTGATGCGCCACCGCAAACAGCTTCAGCCCTTCTATGGAAGTGTCAATATTCATCAGATAATGGGACGCCTCTTCCCCTTTTGTGAGATATTCCGTTAAAGCATCTGAAATATCCCAGTAATAATTTGCATAAGCTTCTATAAATCCGCTGGGATGCCCCACCTTAAAACGGTTATATCTTGCCTGTTCGCCCTCCGCTTTGTCGTTGCTTCTGTCTAACAAAAGAACATGTCCGTTTTTATCATTCAGCTTTAAGGTTTCCGGCTCCGCCTGATACCATTCCGCGCTGGCATTTGTACCAAAAACCCTGATGCGCAGCCCGTTTCTGTTTCCCAGCGCCGTCTTGCTGAACCACATCTGCGCCGCAATATCGTCCGTATAATTAATCATGCAGAGAACATCGTCAATTACCTGGGGGAAAAATCCAAAGGTGCTTTCCCTCGCTACAATTTCCTTAGGAGCCGCTCCTGTCAAAAATGCCATCATATTGTGGAGATGGGTACCCAAATCCAGGGAAATTGTAGGAATTTCATAATCCATCATCCGCCAGCTTTGGGGTGTGGGCTGTTTTCCCTCCAGATTATATCTGGTAAAGCCCTCCTGAGGCATTTCCACAATGATATTCGTAATTTTCCCCAAATCCCCCGCTTTTATCTTATCCCGCAGCACTCTTACCATGGGATAACCGGTATAATTATAGGTCACGCACAAAAATCCTTTTGTGTCTTTTACACATTTTTTGATTTCCAAAGCCGATTCATAAGAGGTACACAGGGATTTTTCGCAAATAACCGGAAAACCTGCCTTCAAACATTCCTTTGCCATAACCTCATGGGTATCCGTCGGCGTCAAAATTGCAATTACATCCAGTTTTCCATGTTCCTTTTCAAGCAATTCATGATAATCGTCATATACCCTGTCCGGTTCTACCAAAAACTCTTCTCCCGTTTTGCGGTTTATTTCCTGATTACGGCTGAATGCACCTGCTTCCAGCTTAAATTTACCGTCCATCTGGGACGCAATAAAATGGCTTCTTCCGATAGCCGAATTGATTCCTCCCCCAATAAATCCAATCCGATACATAAAATTCATCCTCCCCTTTTCATTTGCCGGTCGTTTGACAATTCAATTTTAATAAGCTTTGGCAGTCTATCCAGATAACAGCGGTATTCTTTTTCCGTGGGAAAATGCAGGAAAACAATTCCCGCCTTGTATTTGAGCATATCCCCGATTACATCGCCTTTTTTATACCATAACATTTGTTCTTTTATATATGGTATAATTTCATCGTCAATTTGAACCTTTTCTATGACGCCTTCCCCATCCGCCATAACACAATGCCTTACATAATATCCCGCATGTTCCCGGGGACACGGAACCGGCAGCTCTATCCCCGCTTCTCCTGCAACAATATACCCCGGATAGTCGATTCCCGCCGCCATTTCCACCAAACGGATATACAAATCCCCCGGCGCCCTTCGGCACACTTCTATAATAACAGGTGTTTTATTTTCTTTTAAAATAAATTGAATATGCAGAATACCGTCCTTTAACTGCAATTTCCCGGCAATTTTTTCACAATCCCCGCATAACTGCTCTAACGCCTCCATAGGCACATCCGACGGTGTGCTGGCGCCGGAAACAAGATAAGGATTATGATAATATTGCTCATTGTCGGCAAAAAAGAACGTAACCCTTTGATTTTGGATATAGGCGGAAAATCCGTGGTTTGTCCCCGTCACGAACTCTTCCACAACCACATACCCTTCTCTTGTGGCTGCCATGGCGTTTGCAAAGGCTTCTTTTACCTGCCCTGCATTTTCACACCTTTTCATGCCTTTTCCGCCCGTTAAATCCACAGGCTTTACAATAACCGGAAACTCCAATTCCGTGCATATCTCCATCAATTCCTCGCTGTTGGCGCATTTATAAGCCTTAGGCGTTATAATTCCCAATTCCCGAGCCAGCAGACGGTACTTGTCCTTATGATGAATCCGCAGGGCTGTCTCATAGCTGTCATGTCCCGGCAGTCCTAATTTTTCACAGGCGTACGCCGCCGATAAATAAGCGAAATCATTACATCCGGAGCATATGGCGTCAACCCCCTGCTTTCTTGCCAGCTTTGTAATCGCTTCTTTATCGCTGAAATCGCAGTTTATATATTTATCCCCAAAGGAATGCCCCAGACCATCCGTCTGGTTTCCCGTAGTAATGATATAATATCCTAATTTGCGGGCGGCATGTATCATGGGAATTTCCGCATGGCTTCCTCCCAGCATAAGCATTTTCTTCATCCGTTCTTCTCCAGCCTGGAAATAATCCACTATATTTTATAATAACTTATTTACATATTTTCATCAATCCTATTGTTATCAAATAATGCACAAAAGTATTCCGTTTCAAACAAACGCCTCAAACAAATCTTTCAAACACATAATTGCTCACATCCATCCCGAAATCCGTCAAATAAAGCCTGTCCGTCCCTTCCTCCACTACCAGCAGCCCCTCGCGTTCCAGCTTTAAAATCTCATGCCCGTATACATCAAAAAGCCGTTTTCCAAAGCATTCCTCAAATCCCTTTATGGAAATTCCCCGGCTCATTCTCAGCCCCAGATACAGATATTCCGCCATTTCATCCTGCAAGGATAGTGCATAAAACTCTTCAAACTGCGGTTTACAAACGTAATTTTCGTCCCTTTTTTGCCAATTCTGCAAGTATTCTTTCAAATTTCCTGCATTTTTCCAGCGCTTTCCACCTAAAAAGGAGGACGCGCCCAGACCCACGCCCAAGTAAGGAACCCTTTTCCAATAACCACTGTTATGTTTTGATTCAAAGCCCGGCTTCGCATAATTGGAAATTTCATACCGCTCATAGCCTGCCGATTTTAACAGCTCTTTGGTCAGATGATACATTGCACGGTCTGTCTCTTCATCGGGTAATTGCTCAGGGCGGTTTACATAACTTTCATAAAAAGGGGTTCCCTCCTCTAAAATCAGACTATACGAGGAAATATGCTCCGGTTTCAGCATAATAACCCTTTGAAGGCTGTCTTTATAGGCTTCCACGCTCTGCCCGGGCAGGGCGGACAGTAAATCCACGTTGATATTTCCAAAGCCCGCTTCCCGCGCCTGAGAAAAGACCTTCACAAAGTCCTCATAGCCATGAATCCTGCCAAGAAGCCTTAATTCCTCATTATGGGCGGACTGCAGCCCAATGCTCAAACGGTTTACCCCGTTTTCATACAGCTGACAAAGACCCGCGCCGTCAATGGTGGCAGGATTTACTTCAACAGTCACTTCGCATTCCGCTTTTAACGGAAAATATTTTTTCACGCAGTCCAAAATGCGGACCAGATTGGGGGAACCGATTACAGAAGGCGTTCCGCCGCCAAAATAGACGGTTTCCAGCGCCTTATCCGTCTCTTTTTCCTGTTTTCCGTAATAAGAGATTTCACACATTAAAGCTTCCACATAACGGTTCTTTGTCTCTTCGTCGGCAGCCATGGACAAAAAATCACAATATCTGCATTTCTGCGCGCAGAAGGGAATGTGAATATATAATTCCATCCGCTTTACTTCCTGTCATCCAGCTTTAATACACTCATAAATGCCGATTGGGGGATTTCCACGCTGCCTATCTGCCGCAGACGCTTCTTTCCTTCCTTCTGCT
>N._stephensi_709_foregut__coassemble_436_pt1 | contig 15083 bp, 11 predicted proteins | sample N__stephensi_709_foregut__metabat2_low_PE_012 | metagenome-assembled genome bin N | reverse complement strand
GCTTATCCCACAACAACTCCCGAATATCTTTCTTTTTGGCTTTTTTGTATTGCTTGTTACACTATTCCTTATTGATAAAAAAATCTAATTATGAGCACTCCACTTTCATAATAACAATTATTCTTTTACCAATCTATATCGTCTTATCCTATTAGCTCCATAAAATTCAACTTTCTTTTGCTCTTGTAATATTTGAAGCAACTGCCTTGCTCTACGTTCTTTCACATCCAAAAGCATACAAATATCTCTACAAGAGCATTCCGATTGTTCCGATAAGTATTGGAGTATCTTCTCTAACTGTTGCTCCGTCTTTATCGGCACTTTATTATCGGCATTTTTTATCGGCATTTTTTTGTCGGCATTTTTTGCCGATAAATCATTGCCGATATTTTTAGCATTATAATTCAAATTTTTAAATATTAGCCAAAATTCGCTATTACTTGACTTAAACTCTGGCTTCATTTCTTCTGTATAATGTTCCTGAAATTCATAAGAATCCAATATTTTCTTAAAGCCACTGCCCCGGCGATCCATATATTTCAAGCGGTTAAATATATCCGCAATAATCGGATTCCGTCTCCTAGACGATACATTTCTCAAATCTAAATCCTGTACCCTCCGACCATCCAGCATACCGCCCGGAGAGTAAATTTCTAATCTGTCATCAAACATATCTATATGAACTTCACTACCTAATTCCAGATAGTCCCTATGAATAAGTGCATTCACAATTCCCTCAAGAACCGCCGTATCCGGATAATCCGGCATTTCGATTCTTCCGTCGCCTGTTTTTCTCCAAGCTTTCTTCGTATTTTTGGACACAAAACTCATACTATCCTGCAAAAGATTTACAAGACCACCACTATATTCTTCATCATCAATAGCATCAATCAGTCCTGATGCCTTGTCCAAACCATTCCAACGCGTACAAAAAACTCTCGAATGACGAATTGGAGACTCATCTGCCAGCAATGCCCCGGCATTTGTAAGATTCCCCTCCTCATCTACAATTCCCCAAGATTCATAATCGCTATCTTCAAAGTCTTTTCCCGTATTGTGCTTACACACAGAACGCAATTTTGTAAATGCCATATTTGCAAATTTATAATTAGAAACCAAACTATCATAAGAACGATTTGTTCCCTGAAGCACCAATCGCTTGAGAGTAATATTATCCGCCGGAACGCTTTCATTTCCCAATCGAATGTAAGCAGTCATATTTCCCTCACCCACATAATAATAAGGTGTTTCTTTGCCCGCATACACATCAAGAAGGATCAATTTCTTATCATCTTCCATGTGAAAACGTAAATTCACTTTTGGAATAGAATCAATTTTCGTTTTGATTATCTCACTTATAAACTCCGCATCGGATTCTGCATCATCTAACCCAACAACTTCATTATCATTCGTAATTCCCCAAATCAAAGTACCGCCAAAGCTGTTAGCAAATGCGCTGACACTTTTCAGCCAATCCTTTACCTTCCTTCTTTCCACACTACGTTTCTTATCATATTCGGTTGCTTCTCCAATTAATTTCTTTGGATCAATTTGCATCAGCTATTACCTCCCCAACAGATAAATATAAAGCTTATCTACGCACTCTAAATCCATACTCTTTCTTTAATCTCTCAAAAATCTCAAAAGCCACCGGACAAATCTCTATCACATCTAATACACTCAGCAGACTTGACAATCGCTCCGGCTGATCCGTATATGGATATTTTTTGCAGCTATCCGGTTTACAGTCTCCCAATTTGCAATTTCCGTCTTCCTGTAAGAAATCGCATGGTTTATGCTTCGTCTGATAGTTCATGCCAAACTCTTCTTTTTGCAAGTAGGCATCCACGAACTGCTCTGGTGTGATTCCCAAGCATTGTGCATCTCTTTCAATATCCTCTGCCGGAATGCTTCCTTTATACATCTTGCAGCAATTTCTGCATTTACTGCAATCATAGTCAGCAAATAATTCCTTATGTAAGCGTAAAAATTGCCTGTCCAGTTCATCTTCATCCGCATGACATTTCAAATAGGTACGAAATTTGAAATTTTCTTTTTCTTTCTTCTTGGCTTCTGCTTTTACTTTATCTGAGTACAGCATATGTTTCTTTCTCCTTATACTATATTTCAATCCCCTTGTCTCTTTTGATTTACCATTTAAAACAATGAATTTGCTAAATACTTTCTCATTATGCAGTCATTCCACTCCTAACGCCTTAAATACCGCATCCTCTGCGCTCTGATAAAATATCAAATTAAAACTACTCATCAAATCCGGCGGCACAGTCCCCAGATCCACCGCCGATGTCTGTGGCAGCAACACCTTTTTTGCTCCGCTATCAAGGCACACCTGTAATGTATCTGCAAGATTCTCCACCTTTATCATGGTATCGCTAATACTAATTTCCCCAAGCACTGCAAGCGAACTCTGTACTGGCTTTCCCAATGCAATTGAACAAAGAGCAATTAATGTAGGAAGTGCCAGTGAACTCGTCATGCCAAGTCCCTGCAAATCCTGATAATTGATGATGTAATCCTTTGTAGCCACGCTGATAGCTCCACTGATTCGTCCTCCATTTGCCTTCAAATAACTATATGCCGTATTGGTTGCCTCTTTACAATCCCTATCTGAGCCAAGCCCTGTGCGGTCAAATTTCCCGTTGCCCGAAAGCATCTGCGACTCCAAACGGAACACCCCTATCATTCCCGACTTACCATGTGATACTGTACGATATAACTGTCATCATCATTTATCTTCATTGAATTACTGACTGCTTTTGCAATACGCTCCAAACCTTTTTTCTTTTCGAACTTATAGCAATCCTCCAGGAAATTATTTTTATCAAGAAAGTCAATGATAATGTCATATAGATCAAACACCACCAAGACGAACTCTTCTCCCCCCTTGGTATTCTTATTCTGCATATACTTGATTCGCTCACGGACTTCCAGTTCTCTCTCCGGAGGATAATCAAATATCCAATAATTCACTTCATTTGCACGACCTTCACTTTGCCTGAATGAAGGCTTACGAATTGCTTCCTCCATTTTATCCAAGCGCTCATTTAAATCAGCCATTACCTGACTCCCTCCAATGCTTTGGCTATCTGCCCATATCCATAATCCTCTAACCAATGCTTTAATATCGGATCTAAAATCGGCTTTAATATTTGACGTTCCACCGTTCTTGTCCTTTCATCCAAAATACCCGCCTCATAAAGTTGTGTTTTATAACTTCTTCCCAATCTCTGCAGCGTCTGGTCTGTCCACTTTGCTACCACTTCATCTTGTGCTTGTTTATTCTTAAAAAATATACTGATATCTGCATCTGCAAGTACACTTGTACCAATAATCATTTTTTCCCTGACAACTTCATACATAAAGTCAAAAAATAAGGTATCATGAGCAAGACTTCCTGCTAGTGCATATAATTTCTGTGTCGCCACATCGCTATCCAGAAAGATTGAATAAAAACTCGAATCAAGGCTCTTTATCCTCGCAGTTATAGTAGATTGAATGATAGCCGCCCTTGCCGGGGTTGACGCACCAAATATATTCTTCTTAGCACTGAGTTCCTTTATTTCGTCAAACGTTCTTCCCTGTTCCAAAAGCTGAACCGCCTTGCGGAATTCCATAAACCACAAAGCAAACTTTACAGCTCCCGCACTATATTTATTTCTTTTCAATCAACTATTCCTCATCTTTCTTTGGAACCATTTCCATAATATCACCAATATCGCACTGTAAATATTCACAAATGCGTCTAAGAACATCCATAGAAACATCTTCATTTCTTCCCAACTTTGCCAAAGTGTTGGGACTCATCTCTACTGCCTCCAGTAACTCCATCTTCTTCATGTCCCTATCTATTAGCAATTTCCACAATTTATTATAACTTACCTTCATCATGCAATTCCTCACTTGCTCTTTGACCTCAAACTATACAATTAAATATTACAAGAATATTGCAAATACAACTCAGGTATCGCAATAATACGTTTAAAATTATATCACAAGTGCGCAAGGTCTTCAATAATTTAATTATACATATCTATAACTTGATTATATTTATTTGGATATGCTACGACATAGATAACGTAATGTGAATTTTTAAATTCCACTTTCCCAACGTAAAAAATAATTTGTTATTTTTCGGTTATACTTGAAAATGCCAATTTCATATACTATAGTATGTGTAGGCAAACAAGAAACAATTAACTCTATGCTAGACCAAGCGAAAACCTAGCGAGTTGCAGCTCTCTAGGTTTTTTTTGCGCTTTATAGTTGCATTAAACTAGGCTAATTTCCGCTTATCGTTGTCGTCTAGCCATTTGCGGATGAGGTAGCAAACCAAACACAGCTTTCTTATCATAGATTAGCAAATCACTACTTCTTGGCACCGTTTTGGCACCACTTACAACTTTTTCACTGTTGCAAAATTTCAAAAAGGGCTTCCCGATTTCTCGGAAAGCCCCATAAAATCCAGATTTTTACTTATTACTCAATGATACTAGCCACACGACCAGAACCAACAGTCCTGCCACCCTCACGGATAGCGAATGTCAATCCTTGCTCCATAGCGATGGGATGAATCAGTTCGATAGTCATTTCTACATTATCGCCAGGCATGCACATCTCTGTACCTGCAGGTAATTCACAAACACCGGTAATATCGGTTGTTCTGAAGTAGAACTGAGGTCTGTAGTTGTTGAAGAACGGAGTATGACGTCCACCTTCATCTTTTGTTAAAACATAAACCTGAGCTGTAAATTTCTTGTGGCATGTTACTGTGCCGGGTTTTGCAAGAACCTGACCTCTTTCGATGTCTGTTCTCTGGATACCACGGAGTAATGCACCGATATTGTCGCCGGCCTGAGCCTCGTCCAATAACTTACGGAACATCTCGATACCTGTAACAACAGTCTTCTGTGTCTCTTCCTTAACACCGATGATTTCAACTTCATCAGACATATGAAGAACACCACGCTCTACTCTACCGGTAGCAACGGTACCACGACCGGTAATAGAGAATACGTCCTCGACAGGCATCAGGAAAGGCTTGTCAGTATCACGCTGGGGATCAGGAATATAAGAATCAACTGTGGACATTAATTCCATAATCTTGTCGCCCCATTCTCCATTAGGATCTTCAAGCGCTTTTAAAGCAGAACCCTGGATGATAGGGCAGTCGGTAAAACCATATTCCTCTAACTGCTCTGTGATTTCCATCTCAACCAACTCTAATAATTCAGGGTCGTCTACCATATCGCATTTGTTCATGAATACTACGATATAAGGTACGCCTACCTGACGGGAAAGTAAGATGTGCTCCTTTGTCTGAGCCATAACACCGTCAGTAGCAGCTACTACTAAGATAGCACCATCCATCTGAGCAGCACCGGTAATCATGTTCTTTACATAGTCAGCATGACCGGGGCAGTCAACGTGTGCATAATGTCTCTTCTCTGTTTCGTACTCAACGTGAGCTGTAGAGATTGTGATACCACGCTCTCTTTCTTCCGGAGCTTTATCGATATTTGCGAAATCAACTGCTGCGTTACCAGCAACTCTTTCGGAAAGTACTTTAGTGATTGCAGCCGTTAAGGTTGTTTTACCATGGTCAACGTGTCCGATGGTACCAATGTTACAATGTGGTTTGCTTCTTTCGAATTTAGCTTTAGCCATTTCAAAAGTCCTCCTTTAATAATCTTTAAATTAATTTGTTTTGTTTATTTTCCGCAGGCAGCGAGCCAAGTGAACATGCCCGCATGGGCATTTGGCAACTACCGCGAGAGTCAAATGCTTTTTGTATTTGACTTTCAATTTTGCTCGGCTATCTTTGATTATATTAAATAATACCCAGATTTTCAAGCATTATTTCGTTTTTGCAGCCAATACTTTTTCCTGCACTGACTTGGGCACCTGTTCGTATTTTTCAAAGAACATGGAATAGTTGCCACGTCCCTGGGTTTTAGAACGCAGGTCTGTAGAATAACCGAACATTTCAGCAAGAGGTACATATCCTTTTACCATCTTGCCTCCGCCGATATCATCCATACCCTCAATACGTCCGCGGCGTGCGTTAATATCGCCGATAACGTCTCCCATATACTCTTCAGGCATTGTTACTTCAACCCTCATGATAGGCTCCAGTAAAACCGGACCTGCCTTCTTCATCGCTTCCTTAAATGCCATGGAACCGGCAATGTGGAATGCCATTTCAGAAGAGTCAACCTCATGGTAGGAACCGTCGTATACGTTAGCGGAAACGCCAAGTACCGGGAATCCTCCAAGAATACCTGCCTGGGCAGCTTCTTCGATACCTTCGCCTACCGCAGGGATGTATTCTTTCGGAATCGCACCACCTACTACGGAAGAGGTAAATTTGAATGTTTCCTCCCCGTTGGGGTCCATAGGCTCGAATTTAACCTTACAGTGTCCGTACTGTCCACGTCCACCGGACTGCTTTGCATATTTGTATTCCTGGTCAACAGGCTTTGTAAAGGTCTCTTTATAAGCTACCTGGGGAGCGCCGACATTTGCTTCTACCTTAAATTCACGAAGCAGACGGTCAACGATGATTTCCAGATGCAGCTCGCCCATTCCGGCGATGATGGTCTGACCTGTTTCCTGATCAGTATGGGCACGGAAGGTAGGGTCTTCTTCAGCAAGCTTTGCCAAAGCCTCGCCCATCTTGCCCTGTCCAGCCTTTGTCTTAGGCTCAATAGCCAGCTCGATAACAGGCTCAGGGAATTCCATGGACTCTAAGATAACGGGATGCTGTTCATCACAGATAGTATCGCCGGTAGTAGTAAATTTGAAACCTACCGCAGCGGCAATATCCCCGGAATAAACCTTATCCAGCTCCGCCCTCTTGTTTGCGTGCATCTGAAGGATACGTCCTACACGCTCCTTTTTGTCTTTTGTTGCATTTAATACATAGGAACCGGCATTAATCGTTCCGGAATAAACGCGGAAGAACGCCAGCTTTCCTACGAAGGGGTCAGCCATAATCTTAAATGCCAAAGCTGAGAAAGGCTCTTCGTCAGAAGAATGTCTCTCAATTTCATTGCCTTCCAAATCAACGCCCTTAATAGCAGGGATGTCGATAGGGGCGGGCATAAACTCTAAGATTGCATCGAGAAGCTTCTGGACGCCTTTGTTTCTATAAGCGGAACCACAGCATACGGGAACGGCTGTACATTCACAGGTAGCCTTACGTAATACTGCTTTCATTTCCTCTATAGAAGGCTCTTCCCCTTCCAGATACATCATCATTAAATCATCATCCAGCTCGCAGATTTTCTCTACCAGCTCTCCATGATACAGTTCCGCATCATCCTTCATGTCGTCGGGGATATCCGTAATGGAAATATCATCTCCCTTATCGTCATTGTAGATATATGCTTTCATCTCGAATAAGTCAACGATTCCCTTGAAATCATCTTCCTTACCAATCGGTATCTGCAATATGATTGCGTTTTTACCGAGTCTTGTCCTAATCTGGTCAACTGCACCATAGAAATTCGCACCCAGAATGTCCATCTTATTGATAAACGCCATACGGGGTACATTATAAGTGTCAGCCTGACGCCATACGTTTTCCGACTGAGGCTCAACACCGCCCTTTGCACAGAAAACACCTACAGCACCGTCAAGTACACGAAGAGAACGCTCTACTTCTACTGTAAAGTCAACGTGACCTGGGGTATCGATAATATTGATACGGTGCTCTAGGGCACCCGGTTTCGGTTTACAGTTCTCTTCCAATGTCCAGTGACAAGTCGTAGCGGCTGATGTGATTGTGATACCTCTTTCCTGTTCCTGCTCCATCCAGTCCATGGTCGCAGTACCTTCATGAGTATCGCCAATCTTGTAGTTAACGCCAGTATAATAAAGGATACGCTCTGTCAATGTAGTCTTACCTGCATCGATATGAGCCATGATACCAATATTTCTGGTTCTCTCAAGTGGATATTCTCTTCCAGCCAAGGTTTTGTCCTCCTATTAGAATCTGTAATGAGCAAACGCCTTGTTTGCTTCTGCCATTTTGTGTACTTCTTCTTTTTTCTTTACCGCAGCGCCGGTATTTGCCGCTGCATCCAGAATTTCATTGGCAAGTCTTTCCTGCATGGTCTTCTCGCTTCTCTTACGAGAATAAGCGGTCAGCCAGCGAAGACCTAATGCCTGGCGTCTGTCAGCCCTTACCTCGATGGGCACCTGATAGGTAGCGCCGCCGATACGTCTTGCTTTTACTTCCAGTACAGGCATCACGTTATTCATTGCCTCTTCAAATACTTCCAGTGCAGGCTTGCCTGCCTTTTCTTCTACACGTGCAAACGCTCCGTATACAATTTTCTGAGCCACACCCTTCTTACCGTCTAACATGATGTTATTGATAAGCTTGGTAACCACTTTGTCATTGTATAAAGGATCAGCCAACACGTCTCTTTTCTGAATATGTCCTTTACGTGGCACGGTTCTTCCCTCCTTAATAATGATTAAATCATAGGTACTCACATATAAACCACTAATGTGTTCGTGCGGTATTTCCATTTATATCCACAAATCTGTGAAATTTAGAATCCCAACACTAATTAGTTTTAAATTGTGGTACGCAGGTTCGTGATTTTCACGCTTTTATTTGCCTGCTTTCGGTCTCTTAGCGCCATATTTGGAACGCGCCTGTTTCCTGTTGGCAACGCCGGCTGTATCCAAAGTACCCCTGATAATATGATATCTGGTACCGGGTAAGTCCTTAACACGGCCGCCCCTGATTAAAACAACGCTATGCTCCTGTAAGTTGTGTCCTTCTCCGGGAATGTAGCTTGTTACTTCGATTCCGTTGGAAAGACGAACCCTGGCAATCTTTCTAAGAGCTGAGTTAGGTTTTTTAGGTGTAGCAGTCTTAACAGCTGTACAAACGCCTCTTTTCTGGGGAGAGGGTGTATCCGTAGCCCGTTTCTGCAGGGAATTATAACCCTTCTGCAATGCAGGAGCCGTAGATTTCTTGACAGATGTCTGACGTCCTTTTCTAACTAACTGGTTAAATGTTGGCATTCTTTTTCACCTCGTTTCTTCTTATAATAATTGTTTTTCGTGATACGGCAATATACAGATTCTTTGGCGGATGCAAAATCCACACACAAAAAGAAACATGTATTCACACGCACACTAATTTAGTATATAGATTGATTTTTTAGTTGTCAATAGATAATTTTATAAATCGCGGAAAATTAGGCAAAGATAAGGCAGAAATAGGGCAAAATACTCAAAAAGCACGCCGCCCTGTTTTAAACCGGAAAGAAATTTCCCCTTATCCGTCAAAACATTGCGGCGCATTTTTCCGGGCTTCAAAAGTCCTCTTATTCAATGACCTCTAACTGCTCTTTTGCTAAATCATCCTCCGATTCATTGGGATACATAACTGTGTCCTCTGCATTCCCTTCCACAGGATTTTCTTCCTCCCGGGATTCTTCTGCATTTTCGTCCCCCTCTGTATCCACATTTTCCTCAAAGGAAATAGTATCGTTTAATTTCATATCGGAATCCAGCAATACATTGCGGTATCTCTTCATACCTGTACCTGCAGGAATCAGCTTGCCGATAATCACATTTTCCTTCAGACCGATTAAGGGGTCTATTTTCCCTTTAATTGCCGCTTCCGTCAGGACCTTGGTCGTCTCCTGGAAAGACGCTGCCGATAAGAAAGAATTTGTTGCAAGGGCTGCTTTTGTGATACCTAACATAACCTGCTTTCCTTCCGCCGGCTCCTTGCCCTCTGCTGCCAGCTCCGCATTCAAGTCCTCATATTCCAGCACATCCACAAGGGTTCCCGGCAGATATTCCGTATCTCCTGCATTTTCAATACGAACCTTTTTCAACATCTGGCGGACAATAACCTCAACGTGCTTGTCGGAAATATCAACACCCTGTAAACGGTACACTCTCTGAACCTCGCGAATCATATAATCCTGAACCGCCCGAATGCCTTTAATACGAAGTAAATCGTGGGGATTTACACTACCTTCCGTCAACTCATCGCCAGCCTCTAAGATTGCGCCGTCCATAATCTTAATACGGGACCCATAAGGAATCAGATAAGTCTTGCTTTCCCCTGTCTCTTCATTGGTTACAACAACCTCGCGCTTCTTCTTGGAATCCTTAATGGCAGCCAGACCGCCAAACTCTGCAATGATTGCAAGTCCCTTGGGCTTACGCGCCTCAAAAAGCTCCTCTACACGGGGAAGACCCTGTGTGATATCATCTCCGGCAACGCCGCCTGTATGGAAGGTACGCATGGTAAGCTGTGTACCCGGTTCGCCGATAGACTGTGCTGCAATAATACCGACTGCTTCGCCTACCTGGACGGATTCGCCTGTAGCCATATTAGCTCCATAGCACTTGGAACAAATACCGTTATGGCAGCGACAGCTCAGAATAGTACGGATTTTAACCGCTTCAACCGGTCCGCCCTTTTCATTCACGCCAACGCTCAAAATCTGGGAGGCGCGCTTAGGCGTAATCATATGGTTTTTCTTAACAATCAGATTACCGTCTTTATCTTTTATATCCTCGCAGGAATATCTACCTGTGATTCTATCCTGCAAGCCTTCTATGGTTTCTTTTCCATCCATGAACGCCTTAACAACCATGCCCGGAATATCGTCTTTTCCTTCACAGCAGTCAACCTCACGGATAATCAATTCCTGTGATACGTCAACCATACGCCTGGTCAGGTAACCGGAGTCAGCTGTACGGAGCGCCGTATCAGAAAGACCCTTGCGGGCGCCGTGTGCGGACATGAAATATTCCAGTACGTCCAGACCTTCACGGAAATTGGACTTAATGGGCAGCTCGATGGTACGTCCCGTGGTATCAGCCATCAATCCACGCATACCTGCCAGCTGTTTAATCTGCTGGTTGGAACCACGGGCGCCGGAATCTGCCATCATAAAGATATTGTTATACTTATCCAGTCCCTTTAACAATACGTCTGTCAGTTCCTTATCCGTCTCGTTCCAGGTCTCTACAACAGCTCTGTAACGCTCTTCCTCCGTAATCAGACCACGGTTGAAGTTTTTGGTAATCATATCAACGGTATCCTGCGCAGCCGCCAGCATTTCAGGCTTTTTCTCCGGCACGGTCATGTCGGAAATGGATACGGTCATAGCCGCTTTGGTGGAATACTTGTAACCGATAGACTTAATATCATCCAACACTTCTGCGGTTCTGGTCGCCCCATGGGTATTGATAACCTTTTCGAGAATCTGCTTTAATCCCTTCTTGCCTACATGGAAATCAATTTCCGGCAACAGGAAATTTTCCGGCTTACTCCTGTCTATAAAGCCCAAATCCTGGGGAATAATTTCATTAAAGATAAATCTTCCCAGCGTGGATTCCACGGTTCCGCTTACTTCATTTCCCTCCGCATCTGTTTTTGTAATTCTGACTTTAATACGGGAATGCAGGGTAACCGCTTTATTCTCATACGCCAAAATCGCTTCATTTACATTTTTAAAATATTTTCCTGCTCCCTCTGCATTTTCCCGCTCCTGGGTCAGATAATAAATACCCAAAACCATATCCTGGGAAGGAACCGCTACCGGTCCGCCGTCGGAGGGCTTTAACAGGTTATTAGGCGATAACAGCAGGAAACGGCATTCAGCCTGCGCTTCTACTGTTAAGGGAAGATGGACAGCCATCTGGTCCCCGTCAAAATCAGCGTTAAAAGCCGTACATACCAGGGGATGCAGCTTAATTGCTTTACCCTCTACCAGAATCGGCTCAAATGCCTGAATACCCAGCCTGTGCAGGGTAGGCGCACGATTTAACATAACCGGATGCTCCTTAATAACCTCTTCCAACACATCCCATACCTGGGAATCCAGCTTTTCTACCAGCTTTTTGGCATTCTTAATATTCTGGGAAATGCCTCTTGCCACCAGCTCCTTCATAACAAAGGGCTTAAACAGCTCAATCGCCATTTCCTTGGGAAGACCGCACTGGTAAATCTTAAGCTCCGGTCCCACTACGATAACGGAACGTCCCGAATAGTCAACACGTTTACCCAGAAGGTTCTGACGGAAACGCCCTGATTTACCCTTCAACATATCGGACAGAGACTTCAACGCCCTGTTTCCGGGACCTGTCACAGGACGTCCGCGGCGTCCATTGTCAATCAATGCATCAACCGCCTCCTGAAGCATACGTTTCTCGTTGCGCACAATAATATCCGGCGCACCCAGCTCAAGAAGTCTGTTCAAACGGTTGTTTCTGTTAATAATACGGCGGTATAAATCATTTAAATCACTGGTTGCGAAACGTCCGCCGTCCAGCTGTACCATGGGACGTAAATCCGGCGGAATAACCGGAATCGCATCCATAATCATCCATTCCGGCTTATTGTCGGATTCCCTGAAGGCTTCTACAACCTCCAGTCTCTTAATAATACGCGCCCTCTTCTGACCTGTGGAATTTTTCAATTCTTCCTTTAATTCCTCAGATTCCTTTTCCAGGTCGATTGCCTGAAGCAGTTCCTTAATAGCTTCAGCGCCCATTCCCACGCGGAAAGATATCTCCGGGTTTTCTTTAGCGTCCTGGTACTCTCTTTCCGTCAATACCTGCTTATATTCCAGACCCGAATTGCCGGGTTCTAAAACAATATAGTTTGCAAAATATAACACCTTCTCCAGCACTCTGGGAGATAAATCCAGAATCAAGCCCATACGGCTGGGAATCCCTTTAAAATACCAGATATGGGAAACAGGAGCCGCAAGCTCAATATGCCCCATACGCTCCCTGCGGACATTTGACTTGGTAACTTCAACGCCGCACCTGTCGCAGATAACGCCTTTATATCTGATTTTCTTATATTTACCGCAATGGCACTCCCAGTCCTTACTGGGTCCGAAAATCCTTTCACAGAACAGACCATCCTTTTCCGGTTTTAAGGTTCTGTAGTTAATTGTTTCAGGTTTTGTAACCTCGCCCCTGGACCATTCCCTGATTTTCTCAGGGGAAGCTAACCCGATTTTGATTGCATCAAAGGTCATGGGCTGATAAACTTCATTATTCATTTCTGGCATGAATGGCACTCCTTCCAATTACGTTTACTTGTCCTTACTCGTCAAAAGATTCCGCAAATTCAGATTCATCAAAATCCTCTTCCAGTTCAATATCTTCTTCCACACTTACCAGCTCCTCGGCGTCCTCGTCAAACTCCTGCTTCTGATAACCCATGGATTCAAAGGATTCGTTTTCGTAATTATAGTTTCTGGATTCATTTTCAAGCTCCCGTCGCAAATCATTGTCGCCATAATCGAGAGTCTCCATAATTTCAACTTCCTGATGCTCTTCATTTAAGACTTTTACATCCAGACCCAGAGACTGCAATTCCTTAAGCATTACCTTGAAGGATTCCGGAATACCCGGCTCAGGAATATTATCGCCTTTAATAATTGCTTCATAGGTCTTAACACGTCCGATAACGTCATCAGATTTTACGGTCAGGATTTCCTGAAGGGTATATGCAGCGCCGTAAGCCTCCAACGCCCAAACCTCCATCTCGCCGAAACGCTGTCCGCCGAACTGCGCCTTACCGCCCAAAGGCTGCTGGGTTACCAAGGAATAAGGACCTGTGGAACGGGCATGAATCTTATCATCCACCAGATGATGAAGCTTTAAGTAATGCATATGTCCGATGGTAACCGGCGAATCAAAATACTCGCCTGTGCGCCCGTCACGAAGCCTTACTTTTCCGTTTCTGGAAATAGGCACGCCCTTCCAAAGCTCCCTGTGCTCCCTATTGTCGGATAAATACTGCAATACCTCCGGCAAAAGCTCATCGCCATGCTTTTTCTCAAATTCTTCCCAGCTTAAATTCACATAATCGTTAGCAAGGTCTAAGGTATCCATAATGTCGTTTTCCTTTGCCCCGTCAAATACAGGCGTGGCAACATTAAAGCCCAGCGTTTTTGCAGCCAGGGAAAGATGGATTTCCAACACCTGTCCGATATTCATACGGGAAGGTACGCCTAAAGGATTCAGCACAATATCCAAAGGACGACCATTGGGCAGATAGGGCATATCCTCTACGGGAAGAACCCTGGAAACAACACCCTTATTACCATGACGGCCTGCCATCTTATCGCCTACGGAAATTTTCCTCTTCTGGGCAATATAGATACGGACAGCCTGGTTTACGCCGGGAGACAATTCATCGCCGTTCTCCCTTGTAAATACCTTGGCATCCACGACAATACCGTATTCGCCGTGGGGCACTTTTAAGGAGGTATCCCTTACCTCGCGGGCTTTCTCGCCGAAAATCGCGCGCAGCAGCCTTTCCTCTGCGGTCAACTCCGTCTCGCCCTTAGGCGTTACCTTACCAACCAGAATATCGCCGGCACGGACCTCTGCGCCGATTCGGATAATCCCTCTTTCATCCAAATCCTTTAAGGCATCATCGCCCACACCGGGAACATCTCTTGTAATCTCTTCCGGTCCAAGCTTTGTATCACGGGCTTCCGCCTCATATTCCTCAATATGGACAGATGTATACACATCATCCTGCACTAATCTTTCACTCAATAATACGGCATCTTCGTAGTTATATCCTTCCCAGGTCATAAAACCGATTAAAGGATTCTTACCCAGGGCAAGCTCGCCTTCGCTGGTGGAAGGTCCGTCTGCAATAACCTGTCCCGCCGCCACATGATTGCCTTTAAAGACAATAGGCTTCTGGTTATAACAGTTGGACTGGTTGCTCCTTGAGAATTTAGTCAAACGGTATTCATCCTTCTCCCCGTCATCATAGGTCATACGGATAACCTTGGAGGAAACATAGTCAATGGTTCCCGCCTTCTTCGCCACAACGCAAACGCCGGAATCCACTGCTGCTTTAGTCTCAATACCGGTTCCTACAACAGGCGCCTCCGTAAACAACAGGGGAACCGCCTGACGCTGCATGTTGGAACCCATCAGGGCACGGTTCGCATCGTCATTCTGCAAAAACGGAATCAAAGCTGTAGCAACAGAAAAAATCATCTTAGGGGACACATCCATATAATCGAACATCGCCTTGG
>N._stephensi_709_foregut__coassemble_433_pt1 | contig 15127 bp, 14 predicted proteins | sample N__stephensi_709_foregut__metabat2_low_PE_012 | metagenome-assembled genome bin N | reverse complement strand
AGAGCATCTGCCTTACAAGCAGAGGGTCATAGGTTCGAGCCCTATAGGTCCCATTGACAGCCAGAAGGGTTGTCATGCTGGTGTGGCGGAACTGGCAGACGCGCAGGACTTAAAATCCTGTGGTGGCAACATCGTACCGGTTCGATTCCGGTCACCAGCAGTATGAGAAAGGTCGGATTCATAGGCAGATTTGCTTGTGGGTCCGTTTTTTTGCGCTAATTTTGGTATACGGCTTTTAAAAAGTCGTTTTTTTAATGTCAAATGGAACATAAATATAAAAATAAAACTTGCAAATGAGAAAAGGTTTTAGAGTGGCTGTTATAAGGAACAACAAAAACGGTCAAAAACAATCAAGTTTGTGCAATATTAACCAAAAACAATAGGGAAATTTGTGAATTAATTTGATTGACTGTGAACGAATTTGGAGATATACTACAGTTACAAGGTCAGACATGACTGTAAAAGAAGGACATTTATAAAAAACAGGTAAGGAGGTAGCAGGATGATTTATACGGTCACATTTAATCCTTCGCTGGATTACATCGTATCGGTAGATGATTTTAAGCTTGGTCTTACGAATCGTACTTCTTCGGAGCTTCTGCTTCCCGGGGGAAAGGGCATTAATGTATCCATTGTCCTTATGAATCTGGGGATTCCCAACACCGCATTGGGATTTATTGCAGGATTTACCGGCGATGAACTGGTAAGGAGGCTTGAGAGTACCGGGGTAAAGAATGGTTTTATCCGGATTGAAGAGGGATTTTCCCGCATTAATTTAAAGCTGAAATCCATTGACGGGACGGAAATCAACGGTCAGGGTCCGGCAATCAGTGAAGAAAAAGTGGCGCAGTTAATGAAACAGTTAGGTGGACTTGGGAAAGATGATGTACTTTTCCTGTCAGGCAGTATTCCCGCATCCATGCCGGATGACGCTTATCAGAAAATCATGGAGAGTCTTGAGGGAAAGGGCGTCAGGATTGCGGTAGACGCCACCAAAGACCTTTTGATGAACGTACTGCCTTATCATCCTTTTTTGATTAAGCCCAATAATCATGAGTTGGGTGAAATCTTCGGGGTGGAGCTAAAAACAAGGGCAGAGGTAGTGCCTTATGCGAAGAAGCTTCAGGAAAAGGGAGCGCAGAATGTGCTGGTTTCCATGGCCGGAGAAGGCGCTGTTTTAGTGGCGGCTGATAGAGCGGTGTATGATGCGCCGGCGCCGGAAGGAAAGCTGGTAAACGGAGTAGGTGCAGGGGATTCCATGGTAGCGGGCTTTATGGCAGGCTGGATGGAGAAGCAGGATTATGAACATGCCTTTTATATGGGGCTTTCGGCAGGAAGCGCCAGCGCATTTTCCGAGAATCTTGCCACCAGGGAAGAGATAGAAGCCGTCTATAGCAGGACTAGAGAGAAAAGTAAATAACAGCGACGGGAAGATTATTAAGAGCCGGAAAGAAATGAAGATAGTCCCTGGACGGAAAAACAGCAGTAAAGGCAAGAGACAGAAAAAGCAAGAAGGTTATAGACAAAAAAGCAACAGAAAAGCAATAGAGCGGCAAATAAAAAATAAATCAGGAGGGAAAAATATGAGAATTACAGATTTGCTTGATGTAAGAAGTATTTCTTTGGACGCAGCGCCCAAGACGAAAAAAGAAGCCCTTGACACTCTTGTGGAACTGATGACCAAAAGCGGAAAAATCAATGATGTGGAGGGCTACCGGAAGCTGGTATATGCCAGGGAAGAGGAAAGCACTACCGGTATCGGGGAAGGAATTGCCATTCCCCACGGTAAAGGCGATGCGGTTGACAAACCAGGGCTGGCGGCAATGGTTGTCAAGGATGGAGTTGATTTTGAGTCTTTGGATGATGAGCCTGCAAGTCTTTTCTTCTTAATTGCAGCGCCCAACACAGAGGACAATGTGCATCTGGATGTTTTGAGCAAGCTGTCTATGATGCTGATGGACGGGGAATTTACAAAGAGTCTGCGGAATGCGTCTTCCCCGGAGCAGTTTATAGAGATTATCGATAAGGCGGACGAGGAGAAGAAGGGTGTGGACGAAAGGCTGTCCGACATCGGAGAGGCATCAAAGAATCAGGTTAAAATCCTTGCGGTAACCTCCTGTCCTACAGGAATTGCCCATACTTATATGGCGGCTGAGGGGCTTGAAAAAGCGGCTAAAGCGCAGAATTGTTTTATCAAGGTAGAGACAAGAGGCTCGGGGGGGGCAAAGAATGTTCTGACTGCTAAGGAAATTGAAGAGGCGGATTGTATTATTGTGGCGGCGGACGCCCAGGTTCCCATGGACCGTTTTGACGGAAAGAAGGTCATTGAGCGGCAGGTATCCGACGGCATCAATAAAGCGGATGAGCTGGTTTCCCTTGCAATTTCCGGCGATGTTCCCGTATATCACAGCGCCAATGCTTCTGCAAAGTCTTCTTCCACCGCTAAGGCGGGCGGCAGCGTCGGGCATCAGATTTACACTCAGTTGATGAATGGTGTTTCCCATATGCTTCCTTTTGTAGTAGGCGGCGGTATCCTGATTGCCATTTCATTCCTGATTGACGGATTATTGGTGGATATGAATGCACTGCCGGCTGCGGAAAGGGCAAACTTTGGTACGATTACACCGGTAGCGGCATTGTTTAAAAATATCGGCGGCGTGGCGTTTGGGTTTATGCTTCCTATTCTGGCAGGTTTTATAGCCATGGCAATCGGCGACAGACCGGCGTTGGCAGTTGGTTTTGTAGGCGGCATGATGGCGGCAAACGGAAGTTCAGGATTCTTAGGAGCTTTGGTAGCAGGCTTTGCGGCAGGCTATATTATCAAGGGGCTTTGCAAGCTTTGTGAGAAGCTGCCTGAGGCGATTGAAAAGATTGCGCCGGTGCTGATTTATCCCGTCGGGGGGATTCTGGTCATGGGGCTTTTGATGACCTTTGTTGTGGAACCTGTTATGGGCGGCATCAATACGGCTTTAAATAACGGACTTTCCAGCATGGGTGGTTCCAGTAAGATTCTTTTAGGTATCATTCTCGGCGGTATGATGGCAATCGATATGGGCGGTCCCTTCAATAAGGCGGCATATGTTTTTGGCACGGCTGCGATAGCGGCAGGTAACTATGACATTATGGCGGCTGTTATGATTGGCGGGATGACGCCTCCCTGTGCAATCGCCCTTGCTACCCTGTTGTTTAAGAACAAGTTTACAAAAGAAGAAAGGGAATCCGGTCCTACTAACTTTATTATGGGGCTTGCCTTTATCACAGAGGGTGCGATTCCGTTTGCAGCGGCTGACCCCATTCATGTGCTGCCCTCCTGCATTATCGGTTCCGCAGCGGCAGGCGCTTTGTCCATGGCGTTTGGATGTACCCTGATGGCTCCTCACGGTGGTATCTTCGTAGTGCCGGTTATGGGAAATGCGTTGATGTATCTGGTAGCGTTGGTAGTAGGCACAGCTATTTCTACCGTCCTTTTGGGAGTGCTGAAGAAAAAAGTGAGCGAATAGGGAAGTAAAAAGGCGGAAAAAATATATCGCCACGGGATTATGGTATAGTGTCGTGATGCTGTGGCGATAATATAAAGACGGCGTTTTCCGAAAGCGAAAGGGTAAAAAGTTTATAAACTGTGCCGAAAGTAATAGACGAAAAGAATCATTCTATTTATAATGAAATTATCATTGCAGGACGGTAAAATGGGCACAATAAACCGTTAGAGGCAATAGAAAAGAAAGCGGAAAGCAAATTAAAAGGAGGAATTAGCAATGAAAGAATTCAAGTATGTAATCACAGATGAGATGGGAATCCATGCACGTCCGGCAGGTCTGCTGGTAAAGGAGGCAAAGGGGTTTTCCTGTGCCATCAAAATGGAAAAGGATGGAAGAAGCGTAGATTGTAAGGGAATTATGGGCGTTATGAGCCTGGGTGCAAAAAAGGGGCATGAGGTTACGCTGACCTTTGACGGCGCAGACGAAGATGCGGCATATGAGGCAGTCAGCAAATTCATGCAGGAGAATCTGTAAGAGAGGTGTGGAATTATCGTTTTGCAGATAACGGAATTTACTTTGGTATGGTAAAAGGAGACGGGTTATGAAGGTATATAACGGTAAAAGCGTGTTCAGCGGCATCGCCATTGGCAGAATCAGTGTCTATAAAAAGGGCGAGCAGCAGGTAAAGCGCAATAAGATTACTGATGTAGATGCGGAGTTAAGCCGTTTTGAGGACGCAAAGAAGACGGCGATTGAGCAGCTTCAGGGCTTGTACGACAAGGCGCTGAAGGAAGTGGGCGAGGCGAATGCAGCCATATTTGAAGTGCATCAGATGATGTTGGACGACGGGGATTACAATGAATCCATTACCAACATCATTAAGAGCCAGGAGGTAAATGCGGAGTATGCAGTTGCTTCCACCGGGGATAATTTTTCACAGATGTTTGCTGCCATGGAGGATGATTATATGAGGGCCAGGGCGGCGGATATCAAGGATATATCCGAGAGAATCATTTCCATTCTGAGCGGGCACGGCGACCAGGCAATCGGGGCGGAGGAACCGGCGATTATCGTGGCGGATGATTTGGCGCCTTCGGAGACGGTACAGCTTGACAAGGATATGGTGTTGTCCTTTGTGACGGTTCATGGTTCTTTAAATTCCCATACGGCGATTCTGGCGAGGACCATGGCGATTCCCGCACTGGTGGGCGCGCCTCTTCCTCTGGATGAGAGCGTAGACGGGAAGCTGGGCATCGTAGACGGGGAGCAGGGGATTATTTATGTGGACCCTGATGAGAAGACCCTGGAGGAAATGAAGAAGAAGCAGCAGGATGACCTTCGGAAAAAGGAGCTGCTTCAGAGTCTGAAGGGGAAAGAAAATATTACCCTGGACGGGCAGAAGATTATGCTATATGCCAATATTGGCAATATTAAGGATCTTGCCACGGTTTTGCAGAATGATGCGGGAGGCATCGGGCTGTTTCGGAGTGAATTTATTTATCTGGACAGCGAGGATTATCCCACAGAGGAGGAGCAGTTCTTGATTTATAAGCAGGTCGCAGAGACTATGGCGGGCAAGAGGGTTATTATAAGGACTCTGGATATCGGTGCGGATAAGCAGTGCGATTATTTTGAGATGGAGCATGAGGAGAATCCGGCTATGGGATGCCGGGCAATCCGTATCTGCCTGACCAGACCGGAGATATTCAAGACCCAGCTGCGGGCGCTTTTCAGGGCAAGCGCATATGGCAATATTGCCATTATGTATCCCATGATAATCAGCGTGGCAGAAGTGCGGCGGATTAAGGAGATTGTGGCAGAGGTAAAGAAGGAGCTGGATGAGGCGGGTGTTCCTTATGGCAATCCGGAGCAGGGCATCATGATTGAGACGCCGGCGTCGGTCATTGTGGGGGATGAGCTTGCAAAGGAAGTGGATTTCTTCAGTATCGGCACCAATGATTTGACACAGTATACTCTTGCCATTGACCGTCAGAATACAAAGCTGGATGAATTTTATGATTCTCATCATCCTGCGATTCTGCGTATGATATCCATGGTAGTGGAAAGCGCCCACAAGGCGGGTATCTGGGCAGGCATCTGCGGGGAGCTGGGTGCAGACCAGAGTCTGACGAAGGAGTTCCTGGCGATGGGAGTGGATGAGTTGTCCGTTTCCCCGGGAAGTATTCTTCCTATCCGCAAGATTGTATTGGAGACGAATGTGGCGGAATATAAGGCAGGAAAGTAAATGTTAACGAAGCAGAGACAGGATTTGATTTTAAAGCTTCTTTCGGAAAAGGGAAGCATTACGGCAACGGAAATAAAGGATGTTCTGGGAATTTCAGAATCCACGGTACGCAGGGATATTACGGCGCTGGACAAAGCAGGAAAGCTTGTGAAGGTATTTGGCGGCGCCGTTGCTGCCGGGGAGGAGGTAAACGCCCACGAATATACGGTTGAGCAGAAGAGCGATTTGAATCCCGAAGAGAAGAGGAGGATTGCAAGGTATGCGGCTTCTCTTATCAAGCCGGAGGATTTTGTTTATCTGGATGCAGGCACTACCACGGCATATATGCTGGATTACATAGAGGAGCGCAATGCCACTTATGTGACCAATGCCGTGGTCCACGCCAGGCAGCTTCTTTCCCGGGGCATGAAGGTGCTGATGATAGGCGGGGAATTGAAGGCTGCCACAGAGGCGGCGGTAGGCAGTCTGGCTGTGGAGATGTTGGCGTCTTATCATTTTACGAAGGGTTTTTTCGGTGCGAATGGCGTCAATCAGAAATGCGGGTGTACGACGCCGGATGTGAATGAAGCCATGGTAAAGCGGAGGGCAATGGAGCGGTGTAAGGAGCGTTATGTTCTTTGCGACAGTTCCAAGTTCCAGCTTATCAGCCCTGTGACTTTTGCACCTTTTGACGGGACGGTCTTTTTGACGGAGAGGATGCCGGAGGGGTATGAAGGGTGTGAGAATGTGGTGGTGGTGGGCTGAACCTGGAAATTTTGGGGAAAAACGGACTGGGAAACGGGAGTGTGCGGCTTCTTTGCGTAACGGAGTGTCCTTTTAACAAAAAATATATTTATTTCAGGAATACGCTTGCGCTCCGGCAAAAGCGTAGCGGCACGTAAATCTGCAAAATACGCAGATTAAGTGCCGACGTTTTTGCAAGGATTCCTTCAATTAAATATATTTTTGTTAAGAAGGACACTCCGTTACGCAAAGAGCCGCACACTCCCGTTTCCCAGCCCGGCGTTTTGGTAAAATTTAGGTTGTGGGAAGATTTATGCTATGAAGGGAAAAATTATATTATGTGAGGGGAATGGGACGCATGGATGGGTGCAACCAAATTGGATGTGACGGGGTTTTATAGTTAAGGGATGGACTAAGGGAAGAAGGTAGAAGAGGAAAGTTTTTTTGGAAAAAATGACTGGCTTGTTGTTTGGGGCAGGTAGCGGTCGGAGGAAAGAGGAATCAGGATGAGGAAGATGGTGTTTGTGGTTTCATTCATTGTGTGTATGGTATGTATGGGCTGTGGAAATAGCGGTAGTGAGGGGAAGGATGGGATTGAAGCTAGGGATGCGCAGGAAGAAGGGCAGTCTGGAGAAGTGTGGGAGGCACAGGAATGGGAAGTGCAGGACGGGACGGAGGATGAGGATGTCACGGGGACCTTTGAGAATGTGCAGGTAAACAATGTTGAAACAGATGCTTATATAAAGGAGTATGTGGTTTTGGAGGAGGATAGTGAGATAGAGGGCTGTGAATGGATGCAGTATGACAGAAGGACTCCCGTACTGCGTGTGAGGATACGGTATAAGGAAAAGCCCGAAAATGCTTATCAGCAAAAGGAAGATTATTTTCTCTTTCTGACCGGGGATAATGAGATTTCGCAGGTGCTTGTGGTAAATTATGAGGATAAGGGAATCCATATCAGACTGGACGAGGGAACAAAGTGTGAAGGGAATCATGAGCTGGGAGAGGGCTGTGATTTTGACGCCCATTTTGAGGATGTGACCTTTGACGGGAACCGGGATTTGATTATTTCTGTAGGGAACAGCAGACATGCGGCGTATTACTGCGCTTATATTTATGAGGAGGGCGGTTTCCGCCATGAAAAGACCTTTGAGCATATTCCTTCTTATGAAGTAAAGCAGGACGAAAAAGTAATCTGCGGTCATGACACGGATGGTATGGAATGGGAGTGGAAAACCGTTTATGAATACAGGGACGGAGAATTTTTCTGTGTGGAGGAATCAAAGACTGCCCTGCGTCCGTAGGGTCTGGTAATTTTCTCCCCAGGTCTGCATGGCATCAATAATGGGGCGCGCAGATTGTCGGTTAGGACCTTCTGGCTGATGCCCTCCAAATTTTTCTGAAGTTCATTGAAACGCCAGGGGCGCATACGCAGGTTGCGGATGATGAGGAGCTTCCATTTGTTTCCGATAAGGGATACTGTTATGGCGACGGGACATTCCGGCAGCAGTTCTGCTTTTGTTTTCATGGTAAAACCTCCAATGCTTCAAAAATGAATGTTACATTCAAATTATACTATAATATGTAAAAAGAGCGCAATAGGAAGGGAACATGTAAAAAGAGAACTTGCAAAAAGAGAGACTGTAGGGAGAGAAAAAAATTTATGGAAAACCGCGTAATGGCGCAAAGGTTACCAAAAGGTGCGTATTCCTATAAAAAGGTGCGTACTTTTTTTCTGTCTGTCCCGGAATTAGAATGAAACTGCGGATAGGAAAACAGTCCGACAACAGGAAATTGCGCAGGGAGGAATTGTTATGTTGAAATGGAAAGAAAAGGAAAAGATTAAGGGAGGCTGTGGGGACAGCCGGCAGCTGCAGCGTTTCAGGGAGGCGCTGGAGGAAGCGGAGGCAGTAGTAATCGGGGCTGGCGCAGGGCTTTCCACATCAGCGGGCTTTATCTATACGGGAGAGCGGTTTCACAGATATTTTCAGGATTTTATAGATAAATACGGTTTCCGCGATATGTATTCCAGCGGTTTTTACCGGTTTGGGACCATGGAGGAATTTTGGGCGTACTGGAGCCGCTATATATACATCAACCGTTATATGGATGCCCCCAAGCCGGTGTATGAGAGACTTTTGGAATTGGTAAGGGATAAGGATTATTTTGTGATTACCACCAATGTGGACCATTGCTTCCAGAAAGCCGGTTTTGATAAGAAACGTCTGTTTTATACCCAGGGGGATTATGGGCTGTTTCAGTGCAGCGGTCCCTGCCATGAGGAAACTTATCCAAACCGGGATATTATCTGTAAGATGCTGGAGACACAGGGATATGCCCTGGATGAAAAGGGCGGGCTGGTGGTGCCTGTGGAAGAGGGGCTGAAAATGACGGTCCCAAAAGAGCTTATCCCCTGTTGTCCCCGCTGTGGGAAGCCCATGTCCATGAATCTTCGTGCAGACGATACCTTTGTGGAAGACGAAGGCTGGCACCTGGCGGCAGAGCGGTATGAGAATTTCCTGAGGACAAGGAAAAGCCATAAGGTTTTATATCTGGAGCTTGGGGTGGGGTATAATACGCCGGGGATTATCAAGTATCCTTTCTGGCAGATGACGGCAAAAAATCCAAGGGCGGTATATGTCTGCATAAATCTGGATGAGGCATATGCACCGGGAGAGATTGAAGGGAAATCAGTTTGTATGAATGGGAATATTGAGGAAATATTGAGTCAATTATAAAATTAGAATTGTTTTAGAATGTCATGATGTCCCACATCCACCAGAATAAACATTTTTAACTGTTTTTTCTCCTGGACTGTCAGCCCCTTGAAATGCTTTTGGAAACGGGGCGTAAAGGTAAATTCATATGCCACTAGTCTGCCTCCAATCTGTCAAAGAGGGCGTCTACGCTGTCAAAAACAGGCTGTTCCCCGGATGTGATTTTCTCCTTGACGTTTTCGATTTCTTCCCGGAGTTCATCCAGGTATTTCTTTGGATAGACAGCCACCGGCATAATGCAGATAGAGCCGTCTTTTAGTGAAATATCAAGCTGGTCGCCTTCGGAAAGACCAAGCTGACGAATGATTTCTTTGGGAATGGTAATTTGTGATTTCTGACGCAGTTCAGCTAACATGATATCAACTCCTCGTATTATTGCAGAAAGTATGAAAATTTGATTTTCCTACTAATAGTATATTCAGTTTGTGGGGATTATGCAAGGCAAATGAAAATTTTTTCTATATCGTTTATCCACTACAGCCATTCCTCTTTTTCCGTCTCCCCCGTACCGTTTATCCTGAGCTTTTCCCGGTTTAACAGGGTACGTTCCCTTTTCTCCTTCCGAAAGGTCTTGGGCGACATTCCCGTAAGCTGTCTGAAAATTTTATGAAAAGCCTCCGCAGACTGATAGCCGCAGGAAAGAGCGATGCTTTCCACGGAAATATCCGTTACCGTCAGCATATGCTGGGCGCGGGTAATCCTGAAATTCTGGAGATATTTAATGGGAGACATCCCCGTATATTCCTTAAAAAGAGAACACAGATAGCTGCGGTTGATGCCTACATAGTCCGATATTTCCTCCACGGAAACGGGCAGGCTGTAATGATTCTGGATATAGGCGACAGCGTGGTTTACATAAGTATTTCCTGAAGGCGTTTCAATTTTGGTCTGCTGTGATTTGGCAATGGCGGACAGAAAGAGATACAACATTCCGGTCAGCCGGTAGCTGTCAGCTTGGTTGGAATAATTGTGCGCCAACATATCAAAAACGTATTTTTTTAATTTTTCCCCTTCTTCACAGGCGAAAATGGGATTTTCCTGGGAGAGTCCGATTGCATGAAGCATTTTTCCCGCTTCCCTGCCGGAAAAGCCTACCCATACATAGGTCCAGGGATTGGTCTTGTCGGCGATATAGCTGACCTGGTAATCGGGTTCAATGAGGAAGCCCTGCCCTTTTTTTAAATGGTAGGTCAGATTGTTGACCGTAAAGGCGCCTTCTCCATCCAGAATATAATGAATGAGATAAAAGGATTTCACACGGGGTCCCGCCTTATGAAGCGGTTCGGTCACGGAATGTCCGAAAACATTCAGGTATAAATCAGATTCGGATGCCCCGGGAACTTCAATGCAGATGCTTTTTTCCATAGTATGCCCCTTTCCGCCGCTTTTTGGCAAAAAGCGGTTTTTATTTTACGGATAAATAATGGATACTAAATATTACTTACCATAGAAAGAAGGGAAATGCAAGAAAATCATTTAACAAATGGACATGTTTTTGTAACCGTAAAGCATACCCTAGCAGAAGGGTTTATAGTACAATCAAGAAAAGTTAAGGATATCCGTGACAGATGATAAATGTATAGGGGAAACGTATGTGCCGGTTCCCTGCATTTGTTGAAGTATTTAGGACAGAACTAAGAAAATGCACATAAAATAATGGAGAAGGGAGCGGGCTATGAAGGATTTGGATGTAATCGGAAAAGAGCTGCAGGAGGGAAGATATGACGGCAGACTTAAGGATGTTTACGTAGACGAAGGATTAGTCCCCTATAACAGGAAACGGTATGGGGACGCGCTGGAAAAATTCAGGGAACTGTTTGGGGAGAAGGAAGTAGAGCTGTACAGTGCGCCGGGCAGAAGCGAGGTGTGCGGCAACCATACGGACCATCAGAACGGGCATGTGCTTGCTGCCTCCATCAATTTAGACGCCATTGCGGTGGCGGCGCCCACAGAGGATGGAAAGGTCCGGCTGGTATCCGGCGATTATCCCATGATAGAAATGGATATCCGTGATTTGGAAAAAAAGGAAACTGAAAAGGAGACAACCGCAGGTTTAATCAGGGGTGTTGCGGCAGGATTGAAAAGACTGGGCTATGAAACAGGTGGCTTTGATGCCTATGTGACAAGCGATGTGCTCATGGGTGCGGGAATGTCCTCCTCGGCAGCCTTTGAAAGCCTGATGGGCACTATTTTTTCAGGATTTTATAATCAGATGCAGGTGTCTTCTGTGGATATTGCAAAGGCGGGACAGATTGCGGAAAATGAGTATTTCGGCAAGCCCTGCGGTCTTATGGACCAGATGGCGTGCAGCGTGGGCGGTCTGATTTATATTGATTTTAAAGACAAGGAGAATCCCGTTATAGAGCAGGTGCCCTGTGATTTTGAAAAAAACGCATACAGCCTGTGCATTATCGATACAAAAGGTTCCCATGCGGATTTGACGGATGACTATGCGGCGATTCCTGAAGAAATGGGAAGGGTGGCTGCCTTTTTCGGGAAAAAGCTTTTAAGGGAGGTTGAGCCGCAGGAATTTTTCGGAAATCTTGCAAAGCTGCGGGAGCGCACAGACGACAGATGCGTGCTCAGGGCAATGCATTTCTTTACGGAGCAAAAACGGGTCAGGGAAGGCGTGGAGGCTTTGAGGAGAGATGATTTTAAGGGCTTTTTCGATGTGATAAAACGAAGCGGCGATTCATCCGTCAAGCTTTTGCAAAATATTTACAGCCCCAAAAAGCCTCACATCCAGAATATGACCGTTGCCTTGGGAGCCAGCGAATATATCTTAAAGGACAGCGGCGTATGCAGGGTCCACGGAGGCGGCTTTGCAGGAACCATTCAGGCGTTTGTGGAAAATGGTGCCGTAGAGGAATACAGGAAATTTATAGAATCCGTATTCGGAGAAGGTACTTGCCACGTGTTAAAAATAAGACCCTATGGGGGAATAAAAATCTAGTATCAGGAGGGAAAATTCATGATTCATACTTATATCAAACAATTAGTGGCATATGGAACAGACAACGGTCTTTTGGAGCCTTGTGACAGGATTTACACCACCAACATGCTGTTAGGGATATTGCAGATGGACGCCTACGAAGAACCGGGAGAGGTCAAAAAAATAGAGACGCCTGCCGATTTGGAGGAAACTTTGGCGGGAATCCTTGTCTATGCCCTGGAGCGGGGCATTGTGGAAGAGGATTCGGTGGTGCTTAGGGATTTATTTGATACAAAGGTCATGAATGTGCTTATGCCAAGACCCGGAGAGGTTATTAAGACCTTCCGGGAAAAATACGAAAGGTCTCCCAAGGAAGCTACGGATTACTATTATCATTTGAGCAAGGCGTCCGATTATATCAGGACCTACAGGATTGCCAGAGACAAAAAATGGGTGGTTTCTACGGAATACGGGGATATTGACATTACCATCAATCTTTCCAAGCCGGAGAAGGACCCTAAAATGATAGCCCTTGCGGGAACCATGAAATCCTCCTCCTATCCCAAGTGCCAGCTTTGCATGGAAAATGAGGGCTACGCAGGAAGAATCAATCATCCGGCAAGGGAGAACCACAGAATTATTCCCATTGAGATACAGGGGAAAAAGTGGGGCTTCCAGTACTCCCCTTATGTGTATTACAACGAGCATTGCATTGTGTTTAACGGGGAGCATGTGCCCATGGCGATTAACCGGGCAGCTTTTGAAAAGATGTTTGATTTTATCAGGCAGTTTCCCCATTATTTTGTAGGCTCCAATGCAGACCTTCCCATTGTGGGCGGCTCCATTTTGAGCCACGACCATTTCCAGGGCGGCAATTATACCTTTGCCATGGCAAAAGCCCCTGTTGAAAAGGAAGTGATATTTGAGGGCTTTTCGGATGTAAAGGCGGGAATTGTGAAATGGCCTATGTCGGTTATCCGTTTAAACGGGGAGGACAGCGGGAGAATCATAGAGTTAGCAGACAGGATTTTAAAGGCATGGAGAGGGTATTCGGACGAAGAGGCATTTATTTTTGCCAAGACGGAGGGAGAACCCCACAATACCATTACGCCCATTGCCAGGATGAAGGAGGGCAGGTATGAACTGGACCTGGTGCTTAGGAACAATATTACGACAAAAGAGCACCCCCTGGGTTTATATCATCCCTGGGAGGAGTTCCATCATATCAAAAAGGAAAACATCGGTCTTATCGAGGTCATGGGGTTAGCGGTGCTTCCTGCAAGGCTGCGGGATGAGATGGAGACGTTAAAGGATGCCATTTTGGGCGGAGGGGATATCCGCTCCATAGAGAGCATTGCAAAACATGCCCCGTGGGTTGACAGCTTTATAGAGAAGTATGATATGGTAGATGAAACGAATGTGGACGAAATCCTTCAAAATGAAATCGGGGAAGTGTTTAAGAAGATTTTAGAGTGCGCCGGGGTCTATAAGCGGACGGAAGAAGGAATGGCGGCGTTTGAAAGATTTATTCAATATGTAAATAAAAATATGTAACCGGAAATCAGCAAATGAAACGGATTTCATCCTGAAAGGAGAAGAAAGATGAAAATTTTAGTAACAGGCGGCGCAGGCTATATTGGAAGCCATACATGTGTGGAGCTTTTGGAAGCAGGTTATGATGTGGTGGTTGTGGATAATCTTTACAACGCCAGCGAAAAATCCCTTGAGAGGGTAAAAGAGATAACGGGAAAGGAGCTTGCTTTCTACCAGGCGGATATTCTGGATGAAGAAGCCCTTGATAAAATATTTGAGAAGGAAAAGGTGGACGCCGTGATTCATTTTGCGGGCTTAAAGGCGGTAGGGGAATCCGTTGCAAAGCCTTTGGAATATTATAAAAACAACATTACAGGGACCTTGATTCTCTGTGACGTTATGAGAAAGCACAATGTAAAGAATATTATTTTCTCCTCCTCCGCAACGGTTTACGGGGACCCTGCTTTTATTCCCATTACGGAGGAATGTCCCAAGGGGACGCCTACCAATCCTTACGGCTGGACAAAGAGTATGATTGAGCAGATTCTGACGGATTTTTACACAGCGGATAAGGAATGGAATGTGATTCTTCTGCGCTACTTCAATCCTATCGGCGCCCATAAGAGCGGGAAAATCGGGGAGGACCCCAAGGGAATCCCCAACAACCTTCTTCCCTATGTGGCGCAGGTCGCTATCGGCAAGCTGGAGTGCCTGGGCGTATTCGGAGATGATTATGACACGCCTGACGGAACCGGCGTCCGGGATTATATCCATGTGGTGGACCTTGCTAAGGGGCATGTGAAGGCGATTGATAAAATCAGGGAAAATCCCGGCGTGAAAATTTACAATCTGGGCACGGGAAAGGGCTACAGCGTCCTGGATATCGTGAAAGCATTCGGCAAAGCATGCGGTCATGACATCCCTTATGTCATAAAGGAAAGAAGACCAGGGGATATTGCAACCTGCTATTCCGACGCAAGCCTTGCAAAAAAAGAACTGGGATGGGAAGCGGAATACGGCATTGAGGAAATGTGTGCGGATTCCTGGAACTGGCAGAAACAGAATCCAAACGGGTATGAGAGTTAGGGCGGATAAGATAAAACAGAATAAGGATAGGAAAACTGCCGTAAATAGTCTGCGGCAGTTTTTTGTAAAAAATTATCTATATTAGACCTGTCGGTATTTGGGCTTTTTTGTTTCATTTTCTCAAGGTTTGTGATAAAATCATTTTTATTAGAGCCGTTTTTGCGGTAAGAATCTGGAGGGACATATGATTTGTGCAAATTGTGGTAATTATGTGGAAGACGGAGCGCCAAACTGTCCCGGCTGTGGTGCGCCTGTCATGCCGACTGGTGCGGCGATGGGACAGGGAATGAACAAAGGACAGAGCGGAGACGGGATGATGAATGGGGGAGGATCGTCAGGCGGCATGATAAAC
>N._stephensi_709_foregut__coassemble_413_pt1 | contig 15768 bp, 15 predicted proteins | sample N__stephensi_709_foregut__metabat2_low_PE_012 | metagenome-assembled genome bin N | reverse complement strand
CCGCTGCATTGGTAATGATACCCCGAAACACCCCCGCCATTCTGCCTGTAATATGCCAGCGCCGAGACTATTTTGAAGGTAGAGCCGGGCGGGTACAGCCCCTGGGTTGTCCTGTTTAATAAGACGCTGCTGGAGTCGTCCGCCACCAGCCCATCCCATATCTCTGCAATTTCATTCGGGTCAAAATCCGGCTTGGAAACCATGGCGATAATCCTGCCTGTAGAAGGCTCTGTTACAATAATCGCGCCGTCATAAACGCCTAAAGCATCATAAGCCGCCTTTTGTACCTCCACATCCAGAGTGGTTATGACATTATCGCCGATATTTTTCTGGGCAGTCAATTCATTCTGGATTTTTTCCCCAAAAGCGGCATTGGAATTGAGTAACGCCATATTTCCAAGATATTCCACACCTGTTTTCCCCTTGGTTGAATAGCCTACCGCGTGGGAAAACAGCGAACCGTAGGGATACAGCCTCTCCTCTGTTCCATCCTCTCCCCGGACGGTCTGGGCAAGAGTTTCCCCATCGGCGGATAAAATCTGTCCCCTGATATTTTTAGACGCCAAAAGCTCCTGTCTGGGATTGTAAGAATTGTTTATCGCCGTTTCGCTTTCCGCATAGACAAAATAAATTTCATTTCCGATAACGGCAAGCATACATGCAATAAAAACATAGGTAACAATCCACAATTCCCGGTTTCTGCTTTTTTTCTTTTTCTTTTTGGAAGGTTTATTTTCCGTCAGGGCTTCTTCCCTGTCATTCTTCCGTTTCTTTCCTGCCATCATGTTCTCCTTCCTCTGCCCTGATGCAGTAAATTCCCTGGACGATGCAGAATATAATCAGGGTAGATAATACGCTGCTTCCGCCATAGCTGATAAAGGGCAGGGTAACTCCTGTAAGGGGAATGAATCTGGTTCCGCCCCCGATTGTCAGAAAAATCTGAAAAATGTAAGTAACAGCCAATCCGGCCGCAATCAGACGATAGTATTCGTCTTTCATTCTCATGGCAATATTAATAAAGGCAATAAAGCTGCTTAAACAGACGAGTATCAGACAGATACTGAAAAATACGCCCAGCTCTTCCGCAATGGCGGAAAAAATAAAATCCTCGGAAACATAGGGGATTGCCGTGGGGTCTCCCTGATAAAGCCCCATGCCGAACCACCCTCCGGTCCCTATGGCAAAAAGAGATTGGGTTATCTGATATCCGGAACTGTCAATATAACTCCAGGGATCCTGCCACGCCAAAATCCTGACCCGTACATGGGAAAATATTTTCGCCGCCACAATACCGGAGCCGCATCCTGCCAGAATCCCTAAAATCAGATAAAAATAATTCCGGGTTGCAATAAAGGTCATCGCCACATATACCACAAAAAAGATGAGGGCGCTTCCTAAATCCTTTGACAGGACAAGGACAATTACATGAGCCGCCGCCGCCATGGTTGTAATTACTACCTGAAGGAAGTCTCTGGATTTGGCATACATTCCCGCCACAAAGAAAACAAACAGGATTTTTACAAATTCCGAAGGCTGGAAGGTATACCCCCAAAGGGAATAGGAAATTTTGGAGCCGTTGGTTACCGCGCCCAAAACAAGCACGATTGCCAGGGCAAACACTCCCGCCGCTCCGTATGCCCAAGTGAACTTTTCCAGGAAACGGAATTTTTTAATAAGATAAGGAATGGCAATTCCAATAAGAAGGGACAGCGTTACAATCTTAAACTGCCGCAGCGCCCTGTCGAAATCCAGCCTTGTAAGCATCACGAAGCCAATGGACAGCAGCATGCACATATTATTAATCAAAAGCCTGCTGGCGTTTTTATAAACAACCCGAAACAGCGCAATCGTCGCAAACAAAAGAATCTGCTGGAAACCGTAAAAAATAATATAACTCAAATCGCTGGTTTCCAAGCATATAGCGGCAAAGGAGACAAAATGTACAATAAACATACAGATGATCTGTCTGGTATAGATACCTTCCTTTTTTTCTTCGTTCCGTCCGCGGAACGCTGCAAAGGATTCATAGGTATAAAACGCCATAAAAACCGCAATTACATATTTAGATAAATCCGATATAACCAGTGCCATCGTTACTCGATACCTTTCTTAAAATGCCCTTTTGTATATTCAAAAGAAACCGTTCCCTTTCCCAAAAGGAAATAGGAAAGCACCTCTTTGATTCTTCCGGGATTTTCAACCGTAAAGACAATTCTATAGCTGTCGCAGGGAATTTCCTTCATTTCCTTATAAAGGGATAAAGGAATACTGTTATAAACCGTATTCTGGCATATGGAACAGAAATTTGCAACCGGAAGCTTTTTCCCCATCCTGTCCGTCAGGCGGGTTATTTCATCCCTGCCGTCGCACCTGTTGAAGGTTTTCTTCACACAGCCGGCCGACTGCATAAAGGGAACATACCCGTAAACCGTGTATTCCGTCCTCATGCTTTGCAATGCTTCCTCTCCGGCAAGCCCGTCTAAAAGCCCACGCCACTCATATTGATTCAATTCGTAGGGCGCTACGAAATTCCTGATGCCCTGTCTATACAAAAATAATGCAGATTGGCGGTTTGCCGTATATAGATTGTAATCAGCAGATAACAGCCTGCTTTCTATGGCAGTTCCCTCCCGTTCCAGCCTTTCCTTGATATATTCCAAAGCGTCAAGACTGCCGCAGTAAAAGCCGTCAAACAAATCCAGCATTTCCTTCGGAAGCCGTTTATCCAGATAAGAGGCGGCCGCCTTCCTGAAAACGGCAGGCAGGGTTAAACAAATAGATATCCCCCGCTCTTTCAATTCTTTTAGTTCATCCAGCTCCTTCTTCCTATCCGCCATGCTTTCCAACAGGGGAAAGCCCAACTCCAATGCCGATACGGGAAGCATTTTCTGCCCCTTCAGCCATAAAACAACCTCCTGAAGCTGTTCCCTTGTGGAAACCGCTATGTGGAACCGCCTTTTACTGCCGGCGCTCCCTAAAACCGTCTTTTCATCAGCCGTTTTATCCGCTTTTCCATCCGTATTTTTTCCGGCTGTTTCTTTTTTTGCACTGCAATCTACAGGATATCTTTTGTAATACCAGGTCAGCTGGCTTTTGGTCTCTTCCAGGGCTTGTCTTCTCAATTCATTGATTTCTTTTAAGGGAACAAATACCTCTTTGCCCATTATAACCGAAACCTCAGAAAAATAAAATGCCGTATTCCCCGTCTTGAAAAGCTGTTTTTTGACATCCTCCGCCGTAATTGGCTGTTTCTGCGCCTTCTGCACCGGATTTGTCCCACGGCAGATAACCTTGCCGCCTTTTTGATTGCAAACCTCAAGGGTCATGACCTCTCCCTCACGAATGGATATGCAGCACTCCAACGCCACTTTTCTATCCTTATTCAGAAATTCTTCCTTCAAAAAGAAAAACTGTTTTTCATCGCCGGTTTCGTATCCCGGTTTGTGAAGGGTAACCATTTCTCCGCCGTTATGACGGTAATAATAGCCCTCTTCCAGGCTGGTACGCACATACAGACTCTGTAAAAGTGAAAGGTCCTTCTTAAATCCTTCCGATTCCCATAGTCCTCCATCAAAGCCCTTTTCCTTTTCATAAAGGTCTATATATTTCCGGTAGACGGAGGTAACTCCCGCCACATAACATGGATTTTTCATTCTACCTTCAATTTTAAAAGAATCAATGCCTGCATCCATCAGCTTGTCCAAGATGGGAAGGGTGCACATGTCTTTAAGGCTGAAAGGATAGACCTCTTTTTGACCGAATACGGAATAAGGCAGCCTGCATGGTCCGGCACATCTGCCCCTGTTGCCGCTCCTTCCTCCCAAAAAGCTGCTGAAAAGGCATTGTCCCGAATAGGAATAACACATAGCGCCGTGAATAAACGCTTCGATTTCCATGCCTGTTTCCTGTTTGATTTCCAAAAGCTCCTTCAGGGAAAGCTCCCTCGCCGGCACGATACGGCTGACGCCGTATTCCTTTAAGCATTTTGCACCGTACTTTCCCGTAATGCACATCTGGGTGCTGGCATGTATGGGCAGACAGGGAAACTTTTCTTTTAGAACCTTAAGTACCCCAAAGTCCTGGACAATTACCCCGTCCAGTCCCGCTTCGTATAAAGGCGCTAAAAAGGAGCACACTCCATTAAGCTCCCACTCCTTTACCAGAGTATTGACCGTTAAATAGACCTGTACGCCGAAAAGATGGGCATAATCAATGACCTCACACAGCTCTTCTTTTGAAAAGTTGGAGGCATATGCCCTTGCACCATATTCTTCTCCGCCTAAATATACCGCATCCGCACCTGCGTTTACCGCCGCCTTAAAGCACGCCATATCGCCGGCAGGCGCCAATAATTCCACTTTGCCCAATCTTTTTTCTCCATCACAAGCATTATCATCTGCCATTTTAAAAGGCTGTTGCAAAGGATTTGCAACAACCCATATAAATTTGCCTGTATCCGTTATTCTCTTATCTGACTCCCTTTACTTCCGCTTCCAGACGCACAATCTTTTTCGTGCTCTCGTTGATTTCATCCTGCATCGATTTCATGGTCTTTTCCGTGCTTTCCAGCTTAATCTGGCTGGCAATCAGCTCATGCTTTAAATCATACAGTTCCTTTTCCTTACGCTCCAATTCCTCTTCCAAAGCGGAAATTTTCTTTTTTGCCTTAAAATAGTCATCCGCTATGTTTAATTGCAGCAATACATTTTTATAATCCAGAGACTGCTTCCGAAAGCTTTCGATTTTGTTATACTCTGCAAGCTTATTATTAATATAAATTGCAACTCTCTGTAAATACTCTTCGCTTTCGTTTCCGCTTAAAGTAAATACCTTTCCGCCAATCATGACTTCTGTTTCTGTTTTTATAGACATAGCTTCTCTCCTTGTACACTGGCACAAGATGTGCTTTCATTATCCCAAGTCATATACAATATCTATTATATCAGAACAAAAAGAGAAAACAACTGTTTTTTCTCTAAAAATAACTATTTTCCCTGATTTTTTATTATTCAGGTTCTTCCAGCCCGAAATGAAGGTATGCTAAAGGCGTCACAACCCTCCCCCTGGGCGTCCTGTTAAGCAGCCCGTTTTTAATCAGATAAGGCTCGTTGACGTCCTCAATGGTGCCGGGGTCCTCTCCCGTTGCCGCCGCAAGGGTATCCAGTCCCACGGGACCGCCGCCGAATTTGTCAATCATGGTCATCAAAAGATTCCTGTCCACGTGGTCAAGCCCCAGCTTATCCACATCTAAAAGGTCCAAAGCTTCCATTGCCACCTTTTCGGTAATCACGCCGTCAAAGCGCACTTGGGCAAAGTCCCTGACTCTCTTTAATACCCTGTTGGCAATCCTGGGGGTGCCCCTGCTCCTGCGGGCAAGCTCCACCGCCCCGCCCGGCTCAATTTCCACCTTTAGAATCCCTGCGGAATGCATGATAATCTGCACCAGCTCCTCCACACTGTAAAATTCCAGCCGGTTAATGACGCCAAACCGGTCCCGCAGAGGCGCCGATAAAAGCCCCGCCCTGGTCGTGGCGCCCACAAGGGTAAACTTCGGCAAATCCAGACGGATAGACTTGGCTGTGGGTCCCTTCCCAATCATAATGTCAATGCAGTAATCCTCCATGGCGGGATATAAAACCTCTTCCACCTGGCGGTTCAGCCGGTGTATTTCATCCACAAAAAGCACGTCCCCGTCAGACAGCCCGTTTAGAATCGCAGCCATATCCCCCGGCTTTTCAATGGCAGGACCGCTTGTAATCTTAATATGTGTGCCCATTTCATTGGCAACGACCCCTGCCAGGGTGGTTTTCCCCAGCCCCGGCGGTCCGTAAAACAGGATATGGTCCAAGGGATCCTTCCGCCTTTTTGCCGCTTCAATATAAATTTTCAGGGTCTCCTTCGCCTTGGACTGCCCGATATAATCGTCCATTTTCTGGGGGCGGAGAGTCCCTTCGATTTTCTGGTCCTCCTCCATAAGGGAGGTTTCAATAATTCTCTGTGCCATTATACTTTCCTTTATCAAAACAGATTCTTTAACGCTTTTTTCAGGATTTCTTCCGTCGTGCTCTCTTGTGTAACAGGAACCTTGGAAACGGCTTTTGCCGCTTCGCTGATACCGTAGCCCAACGCAGCCAGCGCATCTACGGCTTCTTTTCTTGCCGCTTCATGGCTGTCGGCAGGCAGTTCGCCATCCACTTCAAGCGCATCGGGCATTCCGTTTATATCCGCTAGCTTTACCTTGTCCTTCAAATCCAGAATAACCCGCTCCGCCGTCTTTTTCCCAATACCGGGCGCCTTAGCGATTGCCGATGCGTCCTGGCTGTAAATGGCAAAGCGTAAATCGTTTACGCTCATGACGGATAAAATCGCCAGGGCGCCCTTTGGTCCGATGCCGTTTACGGTAATCAGCTTCTTAAACAGCTCCAGCTGGTCTTTGGTCTCAAAACCGAAAAGCTGGAAAGCGTCTTCCTTTACATAGGTATAGGTATGTACTTTAATTTCAGTCCCCACCTTAAAGCCATAGCCGTAGGGAACCCTTACGTTAAAGCCCATACCGTTTAAATCCACAACAATATTATCTTCAAAAACTTCCGCAACCGTTCCCATTAAATATGCTATCATATAAATCTCCCGCTGTCATAATAAATGCCGCTTTAATAGAATTTCACTGATAAAGCCGATGACATAGCCGCTGAGCGCCCCCGTTACCAGTAAAACAGGCAGATACCAGCCCACAGCTGTATTCTGCACTACCAAATAAGCTATCACTAACTGTCCTGTATTATGGGCAATTCCCCCTGCCATGCTTACGCCCGCCATATCCAGAAAGTCCGTCCTTTTCAATCCAACCATTACCGCCACGGAAAGAAAGGCGCCTGCAAGGGAATAAAGACAGCCAAACAGATTTCCAAAGAGCATCGCCGTAAGGAGGATTCTGCAAAGCTGGTAAACAGCCCCGTATTGCCAGCCGTAGGAATATAACAAAAGCACCACCAGCATATTGGCAAGCCCGATTTTCACTCCCGGCATGGAAGGCGCAATGGGAAAAAGAATCTCCACATAGGACAAAATCATGCCAAGCGCCAGCAAAAGCCCCATTTTTGCCAGTCTTTCAGTACGCAACCGCATCCACCTCCCTTTCGGGGGAAACAACGGTTATGACCAGCCTGTGGGGAATACAGGTAATCACTTCCCCGCTTTTGGAAATACTTTTGCTGTTTTTACATATCCCGTTGGCGCAATTTGCCTCGGATACATAGGCTTTCCCGTTTTCTACCACAATCAGATTATATTCGCCTTCTTTAGATCCTGCAAGGAAATCGACGTCCTTATCCAAAGGCATTTCTTTTATCGTCTCCCCGTTCAGGGTAATGACAATCCGTCCCCCTGCATCCTTCATACGATATCCCATACACCAGACCGCCGAAAGTAAAAGGATGCCTGACAGAATTATCATGCTTCTGATTCTCTTTTTCGTCATCATGAAATCATTGTATCATAATCGAACATACATTTCCATAATGAAACCTCACATTTCCAAGGGCAGTTTTTTTAACAAATCATCCTCTATGGATTCCTGTAACAAGGCAGCTCCATCATCCAGAAAGTCCACAGGCTCCTTTAACAGCCCCCGGTTCACACATTCCTTTACAATTTCCCCGCAAATCATTTCAATAAGAACGCCGCCTTCATACTGCCGCGTCTCTCCTTCCCCTGCCGGGACGCTTGCAAACCCTTTAGAGGATGTGGCTAGCCAGGAAAAGGCTTCCGCCAGATTGCTAAGCACTCCCAAATTTTTCATGCCGTAATGCGCCCATTTATAAAAGGGCATATATTGACGGTTTAACAGATAAATGGCGGAAATGGCATTTTTCATAAAAAGGCTTAAAGCAAATTGGGCTGCCACATAATCCTGGCGCATCAGGCATCTTCCATAGTTGTACTGCCCTGCCTGCGCCATAACAGCAAAACGGGAAGCCAGTTTTTTGATTCTTACCTCTTCGGGGTAAAATTCCAAAAGAACTTTCCGAATCCTCATAAACCCGTCATCTCCTTCATGGAAAATCCTTCCATTGGTAACCATGGCAAGCCTTTCCTCTGACAGCTGATACCATTGGTAAAGATTTTCAGGCGCCTTTTCAATGCCTAGATTGGAAAAATAAAAGTTCTTTGTGGAAAGTATGCCCACACGCCCCTGCCCATGGGAAGAAACCATGCGTTTTATCCCCATAAATTCCCCCGGCAGTCCCTCATAGAATTTCTCCAGCCCATCCCCATACTTTTCTTTTAACCCATCATCTAAAAAAATGCAGAAGCCCGGTCCAAAATCATGGTCCCTGGAAATCTCGTCATCAAAACCGAAACATTCCGAGCCTTGTCCGCATAAGCCTACAGAGATTTTGTCAAAATCTCCACCCACGATTTCCCGCAGTCCTTGTTCATGCTCCTGATAGTATGCCTGTGCTGATTCCAAGCCTTTCATCATAACCTCCACAGAAATATATCCCCTTTGATTCCCGCGAGCAGCGAGCCAAGTGGTTGCTTGCATCGGGGGTGTTGACTGTATTCCTCAAGCAGAATACCTCCCACAATAAATACACATTACTTCATATGGGATTTTACAAGCTCTGCATTTTGTAGCAGCAGCTGATAACTTTCGTTTTCCCCGAAATGAAGCTTTACTTCTTCCGCCGCTTTTTCGTAAAAAGAAAGGGATTTTTCATATTCTTCCTTCTTAAAGAACACCTCCGCTAACCCCGCAAGGGCGGCAGAATAATGGGCGTCTGTGGTTGTTCCCTCCAAAGCCTCATACCGTTTTAGGGCATCCTGCAGCAATGCCTCTGCTTCTTCCATATTGCCAAGCTTTAATTTTACCAAAGCCAGATTGACCCTGGTGGACGCCTGTTCCGCCGCGCCTTCTGGAATGTTGTCGATAATTTCCATTGCCCGCTCCAAAAATATGGCGGCTTTTTCATTGTCGTTTAACTGCTCCAATAAAAGGCTGATATTGTTGTACAGGCTGGCAAAGCGGTAATCCCCGGGCGGCAGGAGCTGTTCATAAAGCTGCAGCGCCCTTGCATAATAGGAAAGGCTTTCATTCAGCCTGCCTGCGGCGCGGTAGCCTGTCGCCACATTCAAAAGCGTGGTGCCAAAATGCTCCGTCCCGTCTAACTGTAATTCTTCCATCAGCATCAGGGTATCCTCACAAATCCGGAAGCATTTATCATACCATGAAACACTGCGGTAAAACCCAATCATTTCATTGCCGATGGAAACATAGGCACCATAGTCCTTCTCCCCGCCGGCTTTTGCAAGGCTTTCACATAAAAATTCATCAATTTCCTCCGGGGAGCTTCCTTCTGTAAACATTTTATCTAAGGTTTGAAAAAAAACATTTGTGTCCATATAGTTTTCCTTTCTCTACATAAATGAATGAGCATCTACGGACAGCCCCTATCAACTAATTCCTCGCTGTCTGCCGCATATACGGAAACCTCAATATATCTGACATCTCCTGCATTCTCTACTGATTCGCAGACCGCATAATACTTCTCGTCAAAGCTATAAGTCTTCTCAATAGTGAAAGAGCCATAAGAGTCAGCATCGGAAGCAGTATTTGTTCCCTGTCAAGATACTCCTACTATACCATAAAAAACCTGCCATGGAAATGCTGTTAAAAACAGTAATTCCCATGACAGATTTTATTTTACACTATCAAAACTTTTTATACCACATTCTTCTAACTACAAACTTTACTTGGCATTAATATAATTTACCAGACCTTCCGCATCAATAATCTTCTGCATAAATTCCGGAAATGCCTGCCCCTGGTATTCGGTGCCTTTGGTCCTGTCATATATTTTACCGGAGTCAAAGTCCACTTCCACCTCGTCCCCCGCCTCAATGGCATTTGCCGCTTCCGGGCACTCAATAATGGGAAGTCCGATATTAATGGCATTACGATAAAAAATTCTGGCGAAGGTTTCCGCAATAACACAGCTGATTCCAGACGCCTTAATGGCAATGGGGGCATGCTCCCTGGAGGAACCGCAGCCGAAATTCTTGGTCGCCACAATGATGTCGCCCTTATTTACCTTCTTTACAAATTCCTTGTCAATATCCTCCATACAGTGTGTGGCAAGCTCAGCCGCCTCGGAAGAATTCAGATACCTTGCCGGAATGATGACATCCGTATCCACGTTATCGCCATATTTAAATACAATCCCTTTTGCGTTTTTCATCTTTCATCCCTCCTATAATCTGCATGGACAGGAAATTTTTCCTGCTACGGCACTGGCTGCTGCTACCGCAGGGCTTGCCAGATAAATTTCCGAATCCACATGTCCCATACGTCCCACAAAGTTGCGGTTGGTGGTGGAAACGCACCTCTCGCCTTCTGCAAGGATGCCCATATAACCGCCAAGACAGGGACCGCAGCTGGGAGTGGATACAACCGCACCCGCCTCAATAAAGATTTTTAAAAGCCCTTCCTCCATCGCCTGCATATAAATCGCCTGTGTGGCAGGAATAATGATACATCTCATTCCCTTTGCCACATGTCTGCCTTCAAGGACCTTTGCCGCACATCTTAAGTCATCAATGCGCCCGTTGGTACAGGAACCGATTACCACCTGGTCAATCCTGATATCTTCCGTAATTTCATCAATGGTCTTTGTATTTTCCGGCAGATGGGGAAATGCAATGGTAGGTCTTAACTGACTTAAATCAATGGTATATTCTTCATCATAAACCGCATCCTCATCCGCTTCATAAACCGTATAATTTCTGGTGGAATGTTCTTTCATGTAAGCAATCGCTAACTCATCCACAGGGAAAATGCCGTTCTTACCGCCTGCTTCAATCGCCATATTGGCAACGGTAAAACGGTCGTCCATGGAAAGGCTCTTCACGCCCTCTCCCACAAATTCCATGGATTTGTACAAAGCGCCGTCCACGCCAATCATGCCGATAATATGTAAAATCAAGTCCTTGCCGCTGACCCATTCCGGCAGTTTGCCCATCAGATTGAATTTTATGGCGCCGGGCACCTTAAACCATGCCTTCCCCGTTGCCATGCCCGCAGCCATATCGGTACTGCCTACGCCTGTGGAAAAAGCCCCCAGGGCGCCGTAGGTACAGGTATGGGAATCAGCGCCGATAATCACATCCCCTGCAACCGTCAAGCCTTTTTCCGGAAGCAGCGCATGCTCAATTCCCATTTCCCCCACTTCAAAATAATTGGTAATCTGGTTCTTATATGCAAATTCCCTGACACATTTACAGTGCTGCGCCGATTTAATATCTTTGTTGGGCACAAAATGGTCCGGTACAAGCGCGATTTTATCTTTATCAAAAACCCCTTCCACCTTCATCTTTTCCATTTCCTTAATGGCTACAGGACTGGTAATATCATTTCCCAGAACAAGGTCCAATTCTGCCTCGATTAACTGTCCGGCTTCCACTTTGTCCAGTCCGGCGTGGGCGGCAAGAATCTTCTGCGTCATCGTCATTCCCATTCCATAATCCTCCTTATGATTTTTTATTCCCGCGAGTAACGAGCCAAGCGGCTGCTTGCGGCGGGGTTATTGACTGAATCTCTTTTATATCTCATATCTTTTTATTATACTACCATAAGTTGCAATATAATTAAAATACATATTATTTATATTTACTATAATTGCCGGTTATGATATTCTGTTCTTAAAAAGAACGAAAGGAACTCTTTTATGGAAAATAATCTGAATTTATATCATATTTTTTATACGGTAGCAAAAAACAAAAATATTTCCCTTGCGGCAAAGGAGCTTTATATCAGCCAGCCGGCAATCAGCAAAGCCATTTCCAAGCTGGAAAACAATCTGGAAACTGCGCTGTTTATCCGCAGCTCCAGGGGGGTAACCCTGACGGAGGAAGGGCGTATTCTTTATGAACAGGTAAGGAATGCCTTTGCCTCCATAAACAGCGGCGAAGAGCAGCTTAGGAAAATAGCAAGGCTTGGGGTATCCCATTTATCCATAGGGGTCAGCATTACCCTGTGTAAATACATTCTGCTTCCCTATTTAAAAGAATTTATTAAGGAAAATCCCCATGTGACCATTTCCATTACCTGCCACCCTTCCTTAGAGACAATCAGGGATATCGAAAACGGCGTAACTGAAATTGGGCTGGTGGGGATTCCCTACAATACGGATTCCCTCCACTATGAACCTATATGTGAAATCCAGGACACCTTTGTTGCTACAGATACTTATTTGAAAAATCTCCGCATCCGTGAAAACGGCAGTAAGACCTCTTTGTTAGCAAATGCCAACTTCATGATGCTGGACAAGGAAAACATTTCCCGGAAATATGTGGACAGCTATCTGACCTCCCACCAGATTACCATGAATAATATCCTGGAAATAAACACCATGGATCTCTTAATTGAACTGGCAAAAATAGACCTGGGCATCGCCTGCGTCATCAGGGATTTTGTCAGGGAGGACATAAAAAACGGTACCTTTAAAGAATTGACCTTTAAACGTACCATTCCAAAGCGTAAAGTCGGTTTCGCCTACCGGAAAGATATCCCTATGTCGGATACCATGAAAAAATTTGTGGAGTTTATCAAAAGATATCAGGAAAACAACGTCTGAAAAATCCCATACTTTTATGCTATTCCCCGGCGAAAAGCGGCGTGGAAAAATACCGTTCCGCCGTATCCGGCAGGACTGTGACTACCGTTTTCCCTTTTCCCAGCTTTTTAGCCAGGGCAATGGCAGCCGCCACATTGGTTCCGCTGGATATTCCGCACATCAGACCTTCTTTTCCTGCAAGGTCCTTCGCCGTCTGAATCGCTTCTTCATCGCTTACCACATAAATATCTTCATAAATGTTCTGATTTAAGTTTTTGGGAATCAAGCCGTCCCCGATTCCCATCTGCAAATGAGTCCCTACCGTCCCTCCTGCCAGAATCGCAGCGTTTTCAGGCTCTACCGCCCAGATGACAATATCGGGATTATGCGCTTTTAGTACCCCGCCGATACCGCTTAAAGTACCGCCCGTGCCAATGCCGGAGCAGAAACCGTCTATGGGTCCTGCAACCTGTTCCAAAATCTCCAGTGCCGTATGCCTCTTATGTACCATGGGATTCGCAGGATTCTCAAACTGCTGGGGCACGTAAACATTGGGATTTTCCGCCGCCATTTTCAGGGCAATCTGCGTACATTCCTCAATAGCGTCCCCAATATTTCCGCCGTCATGGACTACGATGACTTCCGCCCCATAGTGCTTTACCAGCTTTCTGCGTTCTTCGCTGACAGAATCGGGCATAATAATCACTGTTTTATAGCCTTTGACGGCGCCCACCAATGCCAGACCGATTCCCTGGTTTCCGCTGGTAGGCTCCACAATTATGGTATCCTGATTGATTTTTCCTTCCTTTTCCGCCTGCTTAATCATATAAAAAGCAGTCCTTGTCTTGATAGACCCGCCTACATTCAATCCCTCAAACTTGACTAAGACCTCCGCAGCATCTTTAGGCACCATTCTGTTTAAGCGGATAACGGGCGTGCTGCCCATGCAATCAAGAACATTATCATAAATCACTTCATTTTCCTCCAGTTCTATCTGTTTTGCGGTATATACCAGGTTATTCCATTCTGGGTATTGCAAATAACATAATTATAATCGGCATAATCAGTTCCAGTATTGCATAAGCAACTGACAAATCAGCAACAAAAGATAATGCAGATGAAAAGTTTAAAAGCAAGAATGAAAAAATACCCAACGGTAATCCCAATGCCATACAGGGCACGCAGGAATAAATGGATACCAGATACATATTGGTAGAATTTATGTCCTTTTTCTCAATAGCCATAATCAGATTTCCAAAAATCACTCTATAAATAAACGCCTGCAATCTGAAAAAATATGGTCCTATAAAAGCGCTTATGGCGTAGGTAATCCCAAAACTGATGACAGTAAGCAATATGGTAATATTCCCGCTTTTGAAATATTCTAATACCCCCGGAATTGTCAACAGCATAATAAACGTTACCAAATAGCCCGTTATCAGATAAAGCTTCACAAAAAATTTCACAAAATCTTTTGCGGCATTTATACTCATCCCCTTATATCTGTCATACCTGAAGGGCATAAAGGAATTAAAAAGCTGTCCCCAGAGATTCAAAATGATTTTTGGCTCTGACCAGCGGTTTGCAGACGCTGCGCCATTATCCAAAGTTCCGTAAGCATTTCCGTTTCCATAATTGACACTGCCTAGCTGCCCTGCCCCGGTATTTATTGGTTCCGGAATACCTCCGAATGAGTCAAAGCCCCCGGATAAAAATAAATCTTCCTGCTGATTCGCCCGTCCGATGTCTTTCCCCTCCTGTTTATTGCCTGGGTTTCCTGCATAAGTATTCATTTCTTTTCCTCCTGATATAGAATTCAAAATTCTTCTTATCATATCATAAAACCCCGGGCTTGAAAAGCCCGGGGAAGAAAATCAAAATGAAATCACAATAAAAGTCATCATCAAATTTGCTGATTCCCTTATCATTTTAAACGAAGCATTAGTTGTTAATCAGCTTATCCTCGCCATTCCAGCTGTATAACTTACGGATTTCCTCGCCGATAACCTCTGAAGGATGCTCGCTTGCCAGCTTCCTCATAGCCTTGAAATGTACCTGGCGTCCTGCCGGAGACATATCTAAAAGGAATTCCTTTGCAAAAGAACCGTCCTGGATATCGGAAAGAATCTTCTTCATCGCTTTCTTGGTATCCTCTGTAATAATCTTCGGTCCTGTAATATAATCGCCGTATTCAGCCGTATTGGAAATGGAATATCTCATCCCCGAGAAACCTGACTGGTAAATCAAATCAACAATCAGTTTCATCTCATGGATACATTCAAAATATGCATTTCTGGGGTCATATCCTGCCTCAACGAGAGTCTCAAACCCGGCCTGCATCAGGGCGCATACACCACCGCAAAGGACTGCCTGCTCGCCGAAAAGGTCTGTCTCTGTCTCTGTTCTGAAGGTTGTCTCCAAAACGCCTGCTCTTGCTCCGCCGATTCCTAAAGCATATGCTAATGCCAAATCCTGTGCCTTTCCTGTAGCATCCTGCTCTACGGCAATCAGACAGGGAACGCCTTTTCCGGCCTGATATTCACTTCTTACAGTATGTCCGGGCCCCTTAGGCGCAATCATGGTAACATCCACAAATTTGGGAGGTACAATCGCTCCGAAATGGATATTGAAGCCGTGAGCAAACATTAACATATTGCCCTCTTCCAGATTCGGCTCAATATCATTTTTGTACAAATCAGCCTGTTTTTCATCGTTAATTAAAATCATGATAATATCTGCTTTTTTTGCCGCATCCGCCGCAGTATAAACTTCAAAGCCCTGCGCCTCAGCCTTTGCCCATGATTTGCTGCCTTCATAAAGACCGATAATAACATTGCATCCGGAATCTTTTAAATTCAACGCGTGCGCATGTCCCTGGCTTCCGTAACCGATAATGGCAATGGTCTTACCTTCCAGAAGAGATAAATTACAGTCCTCCTGATAAAAAATTTTTGCTTCCTGTGACATTTTTCTTTCCTCCTAAAATCTTAATTAGTGTATGATAGAAAGTTAGTATTTGCTAACTAATTCCCGTTTCATATTTCCGACATGCTGACCGAAAAGAATATGCCGGAAATTTTTTGCCGCCGGCTTATTCCAGATAGGTTACATTCTCTGTTCCCCTGCCAAGCCCTGTAATACCGGTTCTTGCCAG
>N._stephensi_709_foregut__coassemble_399_pt1 | contig 16181 bp, 18 predicted proteins | sample N__stephensi_709_foregut__metabat2_low_PE_012 | metagenome-assembled genome bin N | reverse complement strand
GTCAAGTTTTACATTTTATCCTCTTGGAGTCAACTCCGTAATCTTAATTTGATATTGCCTCATCTCTGTATTTCTTCTCCAGTCTGTCACACACAGGATTAAAGTCTTTTGTCTTTCCCTCTTTTATCTGTTCCAATCCCGCCATTACAAGCTCTCGGACTTCTTGTTTCTGTTCGTCCAAAGCTCGTTGGTAATCTTCTTTTAATGCCACAGCCATAAAATCAGTCCTTTCTTTTTTATCAGCATTCCCTTTACTAAAAAATTTACTCTTATATCTTAGTATAATACCTTGAACAAATGATATTTGCAACAATTCCTTACTTCTCTTACTTAAATGAACCGAAAATCTTGTACAGCAGCCCATAAAGCCGCTCCGCTTCCTCAGCCTTTGCTCTTACCTTACTCATTGCTTCCGTCGCCTCAAACCGAGCAACGATTGCCCCCTTACCAGGGAGGGTGGAAAAAGGAGGGGCGTATGCCTTGGAAGGTTCTTCTGTTTTTCCTAATCATTTACTGCAAATTTGAGATTTTTCTTACAGTCTGTCCCTCTCCAGGGGGAATTGCCACGGATGGCAATTCAGCCGTCACGCGGCAGGGATGCTGCATTGACGGCGCCCCGTCCGTTACAGCCACCTCCAACAGACTGTTAGAAAAATCCAAATTTACAGTACGATTAGGAAAAACAGAAGAACCTTCCAAGGCACACGCCCCGCATTTTTTCCGCCCGGTCTCCCGGTCCACCGTTTTCCTATTCTACACCGAAACCGCTTTCACATAAGAATATATCAACTCCGCCGTCTCCTCCATTCCGATGGAGCTGTCAACACACAATTCATAACTATGGGAATCCCCCCATCTCTTATGGGTAATACTCTCATAATATGCCTTCCGTGCCGAATCCGAGCGTTCAATACTCTTTTTCGCCTCCTCCGGGCTGTCCCCGTACATTTCCATGACCTTTTTGGTACGGTATTCCTTGGGAGCCGTAATAAAGACCCTGATCACATTTTTATGATTCCTTAGCACATAATCCGCTGAACGCCCCACAATGACACAGGAGCCTGCATCGGCAATGCTGCGTATCGCCTTGTCCTGGGCGGTAATCGCATCCTGTACTGCGTTGGTGCCCAGATATAACTCACGCATAACCGCATTTTCATCGGAATTTAAATTGGAAATAAATTCCTCCGCCAATCCGCTTTCATGGGCGGCAATGGCAATCATCTCTTTATAATAACAGGGGATTCCCAGTTTTTCCGCAACCAGCTGACCTACACGCTTTCCTGCCGAACCGTGCTCACGGGATATAGTAAGCACAACGCCCGCTTTGGTGGGATATGCCGGCAATTCATTTTCAGCAGTCCTGCTTTCATGGGCTTTTCCAAGCTGCTTCCACAGTTTGACCATAACCACTGCCGTAATGGCGATTGCAAGAACATCCGCCGCAGGAGCCGCCCAGAAAATACCCGTAACCCCAAGGAACATAGGCACAATCAGGGAAAGCACGATTAAGAACACATCCCTGATTACCGAAAGGGGCGCAGCCGTTTTTGCATGACCGATGGACTGTAAAAAGATAGCGCATACCTTCTGTACACAGGTAAAAATAATCAGGGAAAGATAGATTCTTAAACACCCTACCGCAAACTGCGTATAAAGCTCCCCGTCCGCGCCAAACATGCGGATAAACACTCCGGGAACCGCCTCAAACAATACCGTGCAGACCAGGCAGACGCCAGCCGTCCAGGAAACAACCAGCCCTAACAGCTTTTTGACACGTTCATATTTTCCTGCCCCATAGTTATAGCCCACAATAGGCTGTGCTCCGGCGGCAATGCCGATAGCGATATTCAATACAATCTGAAACAGCTTCATGATAACCACAAATGCCGCAAGGGGAATATCCGCCCCATAAACAGAGGAAGCCCCGTAACGCACCAGCAGAATATTATTGATAACCGTAATGATAACAATGGATAGCTGCGTCAAAAGGCTTGAAGTTCCCAGTGCCATGATTCCCTTTAACAAACCCGAATCCAGGCGGAAGCTTCCCGTTGAAATGTGAAACGTCTTACTTTTCAACAAATAAAGGGCACAGATGATAAAGCTTACAAACTGCCCCAGAATCGTTGCATATGCGGCGCCTTTAATTCCCAGACCTAAGGCAAAAATCGCCACCGGGTCCCCGATGATATTGATAACTGCACCGACTAACATAGCGCCCATGGCATAACGGGGGCTTCCGTCGGCACGGATAATGGACGCCAGCGTATTCTGCACCATTGCCAAAGGCATCATGGCATAAATAATAAAGCCGTAATCATGCGCCATTGCAAGATTAGCATCGGTTGCGCCAATCAGCCTTAACAAACCGTCCCCGCAAAGGTAGCTGACGGCAATAATAACAACGCCGGAGAGAAAAGAACATAAAATGGCATTTCCGACTCCCCTGTGAATTTTTTCCGTCTCATTTCTGCCCAAAGACACACTTAAGGACGCTGCCGCACCGTCGCCGAAAAACAAAGACATTCCCCAGCCGACAACCGTGACCGGGAAAATAACCCCTGTGGCTGCATTGCCCAGATAACCAATGCCGTTGCCTACAAAAATCTGGTCCACGATGTTATAGAGACATGAAATAATAAGGGAAAAGATACAGGGAATTGCAAACTGCGCAAGAAGCTTTCCCACCTTTTCCGTTCCGAAATATTGATTGTTTTCCATAAATCCTCCTCCATTTTTACGCAAAAAAAGACACTTACAGCACCCGTACCGTAATCAGATTTACGCGCGGCGCGCCACATGTGTCGTTTAATTGCTTTTTCAATTTCCGGATTTTATTTTACTTTTCCACTTTTGAAAAAGCAAAGGACAATTTCCACAAATTTCCTTCAAACGACCTTTGTGAATATTGCCCTGTTTAATTCCTACTCTGTTCGGCTTCTGTCCTGTTTGATTTCTGCTCTGTTTGACTTCCGGTTATCGGATTGTTGAATCAGGAGCGGTAATCCCCGTTGATTTTCACATAATCATAGGTCAGGTCGCACCCCCATGCCGTTGCCGACGCCTCCCCTATGTTCAGTACAACATCTATTTCTATTTCATCCTCCATCAGGATTTCCTTCGCCTTTTCCTCGGAAAATTCCAATCCCATTCCCTTCTTGCAGGTCTGGATTTTCCCTGCCCTTGACGCCAGGTAAACATCAAATTTTGCCGCATCAAAATCCGCCTCTGCATAGCCCAGCGCACAGGCAATCCGCCCACAGTTGGCGTCTGCCCCGAACATGGCGCTTTTTACCAAGGGAGAACGGATGACGCTCTTTGCTACAATAATCGCCGTATCCAAATCAGGAGCCGAAGAACATACGCAGGTAATCAGCTTTGTCGCCCCCTCGCCGTCCTTTGCCAGCATCCTTGTCATATTCATAAGCACCAGGTAAAGCGCCCTGTAAAAAATCCGGTAAGCCTCCCCTTCCTCCGTGATTTTCCCATTTCCCGCCGCTCCGTTAGCAAGGACACACACCATATCGTTGGTGGAAGTATCCCCGTCTACGCTGAGACAGTTATAGGTAACCTTGACTATCTCCCCCAGCGCCTTCTGCAATAACGTCCCGTCTATGTCAACATCGGTGGTCACAAAATTCAGGGTGGTCGCCATATTGGGATGAATCATGCCGCTTCCCTTTGCCATGCCTCCAAGATGACATTCCCTGCCGTCTATTTCAAAGCTGACGGCACATTCCTTTTTTACCGTGTCCGTAGTCATAATGGCAGTTGCCGCTTCCTCATTCCCCTCATAGGAAAGCTTTTCCACAAGTCCGGGAACGGCGTTTTTGATTGGCTCTATGGGCAGAACCTGACCGATAACTCCCGTTGAAGCGACGATAACCTGCTCCATGGGAATGTGCAAAGCCTCCGCCGTAAGACGGCACATTGTGGCAGCCTTTTCCTCCCCGTCTGCATTACAGGTATTGGCGTTGCCGGAATTTACAATGACTGCCCGCGCCTTTCCTCCCGATTTGGCAAGGTTGTTCTGCGTGACGATAAGTGGCGCCCCCTTGACCTTATTGGTAGTATAAACCCCTGCCGCCGCACACTCCGTATCCGCCACAATCAGGGCAATATCATTTTTTTCGCCGCTTAGGGGGGATTCATTCCCATCCGGCAGCCCGTGCTTTATCCCGCAGTAAGCGCCGCCTGCCCGAAAGCCCCATGCCGCACAGACCCCGCCTTCTATATACTGAAAGCCTTCTTCCTGCTGTAATTCTATTGACTTATTCCTTTTTACATTTGATGCCATATTCTCATTCTGCTGCATTTCTGCCACCTGCCTGTTCTTATTTTGCTGCATTTTTGTTATCTGTTCCTCACTCTATTGCGTTTTTACCTGCTCATTCCCACTCTGCTGCACTTTTTTACCTGTTTATTCTGATTTCAGGTTCCTCTAATTCCTCCTGGAAACAGGATTTTACCGTCTGCCTGTCCCAACACAATAAAATGTACTCCTTCCTGACAGCTTTTGTCAATTCTTTCCCGTCCGGAAGCGGTTGGATAATTCAGACGAGGCAAAGCAGTTCATGAAACTGTTTAAGGAAAAGGCTGATAATGTTATGGTTGTCAATACCGAACTTTATACAGGGGTAAAAGATGTTTTACAAACGCTGAAAGCAAAAGGATATAAGACAGCTATCGTTACAACAAAATTTCATTATAGAATTGAACAGATATTAAACAAATTCCATGCAAATGAATTGATTGATATGATTGTGGGAGCTGAGGATGTAAAAGCAAAAAAACCTAATCCGGAAGGTTTGCTTTGGGCTATTGAGCATTTAAAAGTAAAGAATGAAGAGGTCCTTTATGTTGGAGATAGTTTGGTTGATGCCAAGACCGCCGAAAATGCAAAAGTTGACTTCATTGCTGTACTAACGGGAACAACCACAAAAGATGAATTTAGAGGTTATCCTAATGCTTTTATAGGCGAAAACATATTAGAAGTCTGTAAATATGTTTTAACTTTGAAATAGAAAAATATGAAAAACGATTGGAACTTAATGAATATTTGGTAGAAACGTGCGTGTAATTGTTGTATACTATACAAAATATAGATTTTGGGAGGTATTTTTATGAATGCACTTGTCATAAACTGCAGTCCTGTACGAACGGGAGCAACAGCAGAAATAGTCAGTATTGTGTCAAAAAAGCTATCTCATAAGTATGATGTGAAAAGTGTTTGTATTGATGACTATCATTTTAAGTTTTGTAAAGGGTGCAGGCGCTGCCATACAACAGCAAAATGTATTCAAAACGATGATGTAAATCTGCTGATGAATGAATTTGAATGGGCAGATATCATTGTTTCAGTTTCCCCTTCCTATTGGGCGGATATTCCGGGACAATTTAAAGCATTTATTGACCGATGTACGCCTTGGTGCAATACACATGAGCCACACGCAACTATCAGTATTGGGAAAAAAGGTTATACGATAGCATTACGAACCGGTCCCGGTATGAAGGAATGTGATAAAATAATCAATACTATAGAACATTTTTATGGTCATTTAGAGATTGCATGTTCCGGAAACCTTGGATTATGTTCCGTAGAATTTAAATCGGCAGTAAAGCATAGAGAAAATGAAATATTGTCTTTTTGCGAACAAATATAGAAATTCACAAGGGCATTAAAAGCCCTTTCTCTCCATCTTTCTCAGCATCCTCCCCACGGAAATAAGCGGCAGCTTCCTCTGTTTTCCCGTTTCCTGTCTCTTTGCCTTTTCCTGCCTCTTTGTCTTTTCCTGTTTCTTTGTCTTTTCCTGCTTCCTTTGCCGCCTCTTCCATTTCGCTGGCAGCCTTTGATAAGGTTCCAATCTGCTTACTTACGGCGTTTTCCGCTCTCTCTTCCAAATCCGCTAAGGCGTCTGTCTTTTCACCTGCAGCAACGCCCCTGCTCTCATCCATGGATATCTCCGAGGATACCGTCCGCATCCTTGCCTGCAAATCCTTTGCCACATGTCCGTATACCTTGGACTGCTTTTTGGAGGAATCCGCAGAAATCAAAGCTTCCATCCCTTTGGCAGAAATACTTACGGAATCCTTATTCTGCGCTTCATCCTGACTTTTTCCGCCGCCTGACATATCCTCCATGGAATTTTCCTTCGGCTGCTGCTTTTCCTGTCGTACCTCTATCTCATGCTGTCTTAGCTGTGCATTCAAATCCGCAATCTGCTGGTTATATTCCTGGCGCTTTTTCATTTTTTCTTCCAGACTCATGTCCTGCTTCTGTGAAAGCTCCTGTATCTTCTTCTGTATTTCAGAAATCTGTCTCTTAATATTTTTGCTGACAGCATCCTCCGCTTTCGTTATGGATGGCCGGGAAGCAGAAGCTGCCCCGCCTGCGCCCTGTATTCCGCCTATCTGCATATTTGTTACCTCCGTTTATTTTCTCGCTAACGCTCATTATATCATGAATCTATGATTCATAATCGCCATTCGCCGCTCGTCAAATGAATAAACTCATTTTCCTCGCTAACGCTCATTATATCATAAACATTTTCCCCCGCAAGAGAATTACTTCCATGGATTTTTATTATCAATCCGCCTTTTGGAATCCCGGTGCGTCATTCTCTTTTCCCTGCGACAAGGCTTCCATCCCATCCCTGGAAAACTCTACGATAATATTCTCTCCATAATAGGAAGCAGATTTTTTTTCTTCTGCCTTTTTTGATTCAGCCTTCTTCTCCTCCAGCCTTTTGGCAGCCGCCTTCCTCTGTTCTTTTCTTGTCTCTACAGCCTTTTCCCTGGTCTTTTCAATCAATTCCTCCGCCTTTTCCTGGGTTTCCTTCCGGATTTTTTCATTCAACTTATCGTCACGGCGGACATAAGCAAAATGGGAAAAATTCCCGTTCTCATCAACATACCAGTGGCTGGTCATCTCCACAACGCCGCCCAACGCATTGTAATAAGCGTCGCCTGTCTTTTCCGCCCGCTCAATATCCTTTAATGTCTGAGTATATCTTTTTGCCGCCTCCGGGTCCTTCTGCATTTTTTCCAAAAGCCCCGGATTTACCGTTATGACCCCTGCTCTGTTATCCTTTTTCATACTCAGGGCAAATCCGGTTTCCAGCTTCACATAAGGCACCTGTTTCTGAAGTGCCTTAAGATACTCCACACTGCCGCCCTTCCCGGAAGCCTCTGCCTGCTTACTGGCATTTCCCGCCTTTTTTGCTGCTTCCTTCTTTGCTGTTTCTTTTGCTTCTTCTGCTTTTATCGTTTCCCTGGCAGATATGGCATAAACGCCTTCCTGTATGCTGCCATGTGCATTTCCGATTCCTGTAACCGCCATACTTTTTCCTCCTTGAAAACAAATTTGAAATCCTTTTCTCAATATTTCAGAGTTTTCCTGTTTCAGACAATATTATGCCTTCTGTTTATTTTATCGGATTACATTTGTAAATAATTAACCCTGAATATTAAAATACTGGAAATGTATAAAGCCGTATAGTAAAATAAGTTTGTGTTTTTATTCCCGCGAGTAAAGAGCCAAGTGGCTGCTTGCGGCAGGGTTATTGACTTAGGATGACAAATCCGTTTTATGAAAAAACGCTGTTTATGGAGAAAAACCGCAGCTTAATCCGGATTTTAAAGGAGAATATAGAAAATGGACAAAAGAAAAATCCTGAAAGATGCCTTAAAGGCGGCTTTTCCCCATACCATACCGATTTTCGCAGGCTTCTGGTTTCTCGGTCTGACTTATGGGATTTTTATGAATGTTTCCGGCTTCAGCTTCTGGTATCCCATGCTGATGAGCCTTACCATTTTTGCAGGTTCCATGGAATTTGTAACCGTGGACCTTCTGCTTGGGGCATTTCATCCGCTGCAGGCGTTTGCCATGACCTTAATGGTAAATGCAAGGCATTTGTTTTATGGCATCTCCATGCTGGGAAAATACCGTGGAAACGGCGCGAAGGACCTTTACCTGATTTACGGCATGTGCGATGAAAGCTTTTCCATTAATTATACGGCAAAAATCCCTGAAAACATAGACCGGGGATGGTTTATGCTTTTTGTCACACTGCTGAACCAATTTTATTGGTTTTCCGGCTCGACACTTGGCGGAATCTTCGGTTCTCTGGTCCATTTTAACACAGAGGGATTGGACTTTGTCATGACAGCCATGTTTGTGGTTATCTTTATGGAGCAATGGATGAAGGAAAAAAATCACACAAGCGCCCTTACAGGCATCGGCATTTCCTTATTATGCCTGGTAATCTTTGGTGCAGACAGCTTTATGATTCCCTCCATGCTGGCAATCCTTGCAGTCCTTACCCTTTTAAGAAAGCCCTTAGACGGAGGCAATCCAAAACAACAGCCTAAGGAGGCGCAGGCACAATGACACTGACACAGCAAATCATAACAATCGGAATGGTGGTCCTTGGAACAGTACTGACCCGTTTCCTCCCTTTTCTTGTCTTTCCCGCAGGAAAACCCACCCCGAAATATATCCAATACTTAGGAAGGGTCCTTCCTTCGGCAGTCTTTGGTCTGCTGGTAATTTACTGTCTGAAAAATGTAAGCATCTTCCAGGGAAGCCACGGCTTACCGGAGCTGATTTCCATCGGAATTGTTATTGGACTGCACCTGTGGAAAAAGCAGATGCTGCTTTCCATAGCGGGCGGAACTATCTGCTATATGCTTTTGGTACAGCTGGTGTTTTAAATGTATAAAGCATATTCGACTATTTTCCATACCTTGAAATAGGCAGTAAATGTAGTATGAGACATTTAAAATTTATAAAGACAAAGCAGGATTCAGATAAAGGAGACAGTTATACTTTTTATTGCAATCTTCGGAGAAACAGCCTGGCTTGTACTTCAGCATAAACATCTTAAAAAGAAGCTGATTAAGAATTATTAGCATTTTAGATTTGATATGCTATCAACGAAATAGTTCTGACAAATTTAAAGCGCATTTGCCTGCCTTTGTGCAGAATCCGGGATAGAATGATTTCAGAGAAACACTCCACAGCGTTTGACAAAAATGAGGGAATCTGCTACACTAAAAGCACAAAAAGAGGCACTGCCGATAGACGGTCAGCCCCAATAAAATTACTTACAAAAAAGTGACCTTACCTTTGGCTGGGGCGGTCACTTTTTTGTGTGGTTTATGTAAGCTATCAAAATCGGCACAATGATTCCAAGAATCATCAGAACGACTGTCAGCAGTTCATAATCACTCATAAGCAATCCCTCCTTTCCCGGTTTTACCCGTTGTCAGAGGGATAGTCCCTCTGCAAAGAAGGACTGACCGCCTACCCGTTATGGCAGTACCCCGTAGATAGATTCTAACAGAAAACGTCAGATGGCACAATACCGCCCGGCAGCTCTTCCACCTCGCAGACCCGTACCTGGTTCCCCTTTACCCGAAACCGCACATTCACACCGCCATAAGCAATACCCCAGATGCGCTCCTCATCATCAATATAAGCAGTCCTTGGGTCCTGGCTCAAAATCTCCTTTAAGCTCTCCCGATGCTCCTCCCGCACTTTTATTAAAAGCTCGTCCGGGAAAACCACCTCTAACCGATGCCCAAAGACCTTGCCTGCAAAGCCTTCCGTTGCCTCACTGTAACTGTCCGCATAAGGCAGATACGGCTTAATATCATAAACCGGCGTCCCGTCCAACATATCCACACCTGACACCCTTAACACAGGACCCAGCTTTTCATCCATGACAATTTCTTCCAGCTTTACCGCCGACATCCCTATGGGATTGGGTCTGAAAGGCGACCTGGTGGCAAAGACCCCCATACGCTTCTTTCCTCCCAGCCTGGGCGGCTTGACCGTCGCCGACCAGTTTTCCCGCTCCGCTTTGGAAAAGCCCCATAAAATCCAGATATGGGAATAGCCCTCCAAGCCCCGGAAAGCCTCCCTGCTTCGGTACTCCGTCTCAAAAATTACCGTACCCATGGCTCCCTTAACCAGCCCGCTCTGTCTGGGAATCCCGAATTTTTCAGGAAAATCCGTATGAATCCTTCCGATTATCCTCAATTTCTCCATATTCATTTACCCGCTTCTGCCGTTTTCATATATCTCTGCCAACGTCTCTCTTACCACATTGCCGCCGCAGTCCTTTTCCTTCTATGCCTTTTTCTTCCGCCGTATTTCCTTATCTCCCCACATTACCGCTGCAAATCCCGTTTTTTCTTTTTCTTTTCGTCCTGTTCCAACACAAAACGGATTTCGCCCCTTCTCATTTCATCCAACTTTTCCAAATCCTCCGGCAGAATCCCTTCCGCCTCCTCCTTCGTTATCAGAGGTCGCAGGGTTACCTGGTGGTTCTCCACGGGAATATACGCCACCTTTCCCTGGTCAAATGCGGATTTTAACTGGTAATACCATACCGGCTCCGAAAGACGGTTATTGGGGGACAGCTTTACAATATCCGCCACCTTGCAGACGCCCATGGTTTCACTGTATATGTATTCCTTTTTTTCAAACATTTCCATCCCTTTTTCCTCCGCACCTTATAAAAACATCTTCATCTGTCCGTCCAGCCAGCTTTCCTGCTCCGCCCGCTTTATAACGTCGCCTTCCCTGAGACTGCCGGTTAAAAGTGGCGACGAAACGTCATGCTTTGCCATGTTAGCTTCCACACACTTCCTGTCATAATTGGCATAACAGTACAGGCATCCATGCCCGCAGGTATTGTACATGCCGATATCGCTTCCCAAAAGACAGGTGCAGCCCTCTCTCGCCGGTCTTTTCCCCTTTGGCACCAAAAGGCTCTGCCCGATTGCCTGTTCAATAACCGCCTGGCTCATACAGCCGCTGCAGTCAGTCCCGTATTCTGAAAGGTAATCCCCTTCCCCGCAGGCGTAAACCCGCATCCCGTTTTCCCCTGCGATTTTTACCATTTCCCTGGTCAAAAAAATGGTATCGGATTTGGGGACTGTCCCTGCTGCCGGAAAATTCCGTTTTGTTTTTTCATATAAATCAAGAAAGCTGATAACACACCTTTCCGTTTTTCCCTTTAAACGCTCTGCCATTTTAGCAAAAGCCTTTAAATGAAAGTCTATGGTGTACCTGTCCCATAGAAAAACGGGGTCATAACGCCAGCTCACAGCCTCTTTCCCCACTTTATCCGAAAGTATGCAAAAATCCTCCAGTACCTTTTCCTTATCCGGTACGAAAGGCTCTATTTCTTTTCCATAGGGCGTGATAGTCACATAAAAGCATTTCCCGTAATCACGGATTTTATCAAGCCCTCCAAGCATCGGTCCCGGATTCTTGGTACAAAAACAGATACAGTCCACGACCCCAGGCGCCAGCAGGTACTCTGTGACCTGCTCGGGATAATAGGGATTTCTGGCTAAAACCCTGCCTTCCTCTATCCTGCGGTAAAACCACTCACTGTAATAGCCGGGAATATCCGTCCTGTTCCCCGTGTTAATAATCATACAATACTCCTGTATTTTTTGCCATTCTCCCGCCCTGCCGCGGTTATCCTGACAGCGTCGTTTATTAAACCTGATTTAAAATTCCCTTGATGCCTTCCTTTTCAAAAATCGCCTTATAATACCCAAGCTCCTCCTGAATCAGCGCATCAATAACCTGCATACCCAAAAGCTCCACCGGCGCCTTGTCGTCCGTCATAATATAGCTGCCGCCCTCATAGGATTCCAGATTTTCTTCCACCTTTTCCATCATGGCATACAGCGCCTCGTCCTCTGCATAGACCAGATTCTCCTTGAAAAGCCCCCTCATATTCGGGTTATCCGAAGCAAACAACTCCCGGTTGGTGGAGCCTCTCACATCCACGGTATAGACGTTTCCAAAAACCGACGCAATGGTATCGGAAAGGTATTCGTTGATATTTCCTTCCCCGCTTCCACGCATATTCATATTAACCACCATGACCCCGTCTTCCTTTAAATGGTCATGGACCATAGTAAAAAATTCCACGGAAGACATCTGGAACGGAATGGTAATATCCTGATAAGCGTCCACCATAATCACATCATAGGTCCCCTCTATGGCATTTAAATAAGCCCTGCCGTCATAGGTGGCAACAGGGATGCTTTCATCCAATTCAAAATATTTTCCTGCAAGATCCGTAATCTTTTCATCAATTTCCACACCCTCAATATTAACGGCAGGCAGGTATCTCCGGCACTGGGTGGCATAGGTGCCCGTCCCCATTCCCAGTATCAGGATATCCGCAGTCTCTTTCCCCTCCATAGCTCCGCTCATAAAGGGCGCCGCCATGGCATAATCATAATACATGCCCGTCAGCCCCTTATCCTTTTTCATAATGGACTGCACGCCAAACAAAACATTGGTGGAAAGAATCACATCATCCCCACTATCCTTTACCTGCAGGTAATTGTAGATGGATTCCCCTTCATAAAGCAGATTGCTTTCCCAGAAGGCAAAGCTGCCCGAACACCCCAGTACGGCACAGAGAATAAATGCCAGGGCGGACGCCGCGCTTTTCTTAAAGCCTGTGCGGGCGCTGATAAAATACAAAAGCCCCAGGACCAGAAGCACTCCCGAAAAAATCAGGAAGGTAACTGCCGTTCCCACAGCAGGTATGGTCACGAAGGTAGGCAGGAAGGTACCGATAATACTGCCGATGGTATTAAACGCCCCAAGGGTTCCCACCGTCCTTCCGTTATCCTCCAGATTATCCATGGTATATTTGGCGAGGGAAGGCGTTACCGTCCCTAACAGGAACAAGGGAAATACAAAGATAACCATGCAGGCAAGAAACGCCGCCCAAATCAGGAAGTTTGTATTAACCGTCACAATTAACAGGGCTGAAATCCCCAGGATAATGTACTTGCCGAGCACCGGAATTGCCGCAATCCACACCGCCGCAATAAGAATCCTGCCATAAAGCCTGTCCGGATTGGGATTTTTGTCCGCACTGCGTCCTCCGTAAATATTGCCTAACGCCATAGCTATCATGATAGTCCCGATAATAATGGTCCATACAATCTGGGATGAGCTGAAATAGGGCGCCAAAAGCCTGCTTGCCCCAAGCTCCACCGCCATAACAGTCATTCCCGCAAAAAATTCCGTCAGATACAAATAGTATTTGTTTTTTAATATAGGACGTTTTGAAAGTGTGTCCAAAACCCTTTCCTCCGTGTTTCTTTTATAACTGCCTTTTTCAGGCACTTCTTTTATGAAAGCCTTTATTCCTTCCCTTCCGTTCCTGGCAGCTTGCTTTCAATACCTTACAGCAATTTAATCAGCTGCTCCTTAATCTCTGCATAGTGAGGGTCAACCAGTCCGAAATCCTTATCCTTGTAAGTCCACACCGCATGACCGATACCGTATTTCCTAAACACCTGCCCGATATCCTGAAACCACCTTACCGTATCCTCCAGAGGCGCCTGGTCAATGACTCCATACTCCCCACAGTACAAAGGAACATTTCTTTCCTCCGCCGTCCGGATAGCCGATGCAAACAACGCCTCAAACAATTCCGGTCCCACTTTCCTGACAGCATCGTTATAAATCGCTCCCATTGACTTCTCGTCAAAATTCCGGCTCTTCTCCCTGTATTCCTCTAAGGATGCAGGATAAGACATATCAAAATCCTTTGTCATGCCCTCTACCCAGTACGCCTTCTGGTGGGTAAATACCAGCGGCTCGTAGCAATGGAAATTATATACAATTTTATCATCATAAGGCTCATCCAGCGAGGGCACGCTGACCACATTATTATAATTAACCCCGCCTACCAGAATATAAGTATCCGGGGCAGTCTCACGGATTTGGGCAATGGCTTTTTGGGCAATGGCATTCCATTCTTTTGTTACCGTGGGATTGACAATCTCGTTGAGCAGTTCAAAAGCAAGCATATCATGGAATTTCCCAAACCTCTTGGCAAACTCTCCCCACAGCCTGAAAAACCGCTGTTTTAGCTTTTCATCCGTAAAAAAGGCGTCAGGGTTCGCACCGCCTCTTTCATCAAAAGCATAGCCTGCCGTCTTGTGCAAATCCAGAATCATATTCAGATTGTATTTCTGGCACCAGGCGATACAGTCGGAAATATAACCGAATCCATCCTCGATGTTATTTCCTTCTTCATCCTCCACAACCTGGTAATCCACCGGAACCCGCACATGGTCCAAGCCCCAGCCTGCAATCGTCTCAATGTCCTTTTCCACAATAAAGGTTTCATAATAATCCTTTTCATAGCGGTTGCACTGGGAAATCCAGCCTCCCAGATTTACACCCCTTTGATATCCTTCAAATACTCTCATGACGCTCTCCTTTCCGTTTTCCGGCTTTTCAAATTTCTATTCCTTCCCTTTATCTGCTGCTTTACTCTGGAATGATTTCTTTCATACCATATTGTAAAATATTATAACATGGAACATCTGCTCTATGCAAAAATTTTATCAAAAAAGAAAGCAACGAAAAAAGCCTGCAAACAAAATAAGTGTAAAGAGCTGTAATAAATTATGCTACTGCAAAATGGGAATCACTTCAAAATATCCGCTATTGCATCCTCCTCTACGGTAAACTCCACCAGTCCCATATAACCGGGAGCCACCTCGTATTCGTCAAAGCAAATCACAAGCTTTCCCTCGGCATCCAGATAAAAATTCTGGTCTTCCTTAATTTGTTCAAAGCCAAATCCCAGTTCCGAATCCTTATCCGCCCAGTAAATCAAATTCTCGTCCTCAGCCATGCGCTCCTTCATCTGCTTCCTGATATTCTCACTGACAGGCGTCACGTAATCGGATTCCTCTTTAAACAAGTCCTTCAAAGTAGCAATTTCTCCGGTTGTTTTATCAATATGGTAATAGTACTGATACCAGGCTCCGCTGCCTGCCACTTCCTCCACGTCAATTCTTAAGGTAAACCAGGTATCCGTATCAGTTACCACCTCGTGATCCATATAAATGCCGCCATAGCTTTCTCCCAGTTCTGCCTGCTCTTTAAATCTTTCCATCAACCGCTCAGTCATCTCATCAATATCTTCATTAATCGCCGCCACTGAACGCTCCATCTCCGGATTCTTCTCGCCCTCGTCCCCACTCTGGTCCACCTCCAGCTGTACTTCCTTAATTTCAGCCTGGAAACGTTCGCTGTCATAATTGTATTCCCGGATGGTAACCGCTTTGATGACATTTCCCAAAATCGGAATCTGCGACATGGCATAAGCTGCCTTTGCCGATGTGTTAGGCACAATTACAAATATCGCCGCTGCTGCCGCTGCAAAGCCTACAATTCTTCCCATTCTTCTGCCTCCTTTTGCAGAATCCTTTTTTACGTTCTTAAAGTTTTTCATCATCCTGTCCTTCTCCGCTTTCGTCAATTCTTCCCTATCCTTCAAAATATCCTTTGAATCAATGTCGTTACACATTTCGTATAGCCTTGCCATTCCTTACACCTCGCTTTCTTTTACTATACGGCGCAGCCGCTTTCTGCCTCTGCTGATGCGCCCGTAAATTGCCGTTTTCGTCATATTCATTTTTTTTGCCACTTCATCCATAGATAAACCTTCTAAATAAATCAGCCGGAAAATTTTTGCATCCTCATCCTTTAAATAATTCAAAATCCTGCTGATTTCTTCCTGATACTCCCTTTGCAAAAGCGCCCGTTCCGCCGATTCATCCTTAAGATCCGGTAGCTGCTCCCTAAGCTCTTCTCTGGAGTTCTCAACATATTTCCTCACATAATTCAAAGCCTTAAATCTGCATACCCCCGCCAGCCAGTTTTCAAACCCCGACCTCTTTTCATCAAAGCTCCCGATATTATCCCATACCACCATAAGCGTATCGTTCATGCAATCGTCCCACAAATGAGGAAGCGTCCTCATTTGGCGTTTTACTACTGTCTTTAATACCCATCCATAATTTTCTATGACGTATAAAAGCGCCTTTTCATTTCCTTTTTTCATTTGTCTCACAAAATTCTTTTCTGTAATTTCCACGTTAGACCACCACCTTTCCCTGATACTTATAATTCACATTTCCCAACAGCTTTTTGACAAAAACAATGATTTTTTTGGCAAAATAACAGAGCCCTCTGCCATAGAGTGCCCTGTTATACATCTGTTCCTCTTTCATAATTCAGAAATTCTTACAGATATTGTTCCAGCCGGACATAAATCCTGCCCTTTCTTGTTTGATTTTTGCAACCCTTATAAATAAACTTTCCATAC
>N._stephensi_709_foregut__coassemble_398_pt1 | contig 16195 bp, 13 predicted proteins | sample N__stephensi_709_foregut__metabat2_low_PE_012 | metagenome-assembled genome bin N | reverse complement strand
ACACGGATATTTTCTCTCTCAATTTCCGCAACCGCCGACAAAACGGAAATCATCAGTTTGCCCGCATCCTTAGAAGAATCAATTCCATCTTCCACACAGATTAAATTTACCCCAAAATCCTGCATAACCTGCAATGCAGAAAGTACATCCGCCGCATTTCTGCCAAATCGGGACAGCTTAAAAACAAGAACAAATGACACACCATCTTTCCCTGACTTAATATCCTCCATCATTCGATTAAACTCTATCCGCCCTTCTATAGACTTGCCGGATTTTCCGGCATCTTCATATGTACTGACAATTTCATAATCGTTGTAGTCAGCAAATGCTTTCATTCTTGCTTTCTGGGCTTCCAAGGAATAACCGTCTATCTGTATGGCTGTAGATACCCTTGTATAAATTAAGTATAAACCTTTATTTTTCCTCTCTGCATCTTATTATCTCCATTTGTGCAACGGGCGTTGCACTTATTACATATTAATCATCATAATTTCTGCATATTACACATATTTGTGCCACGGTCGTGGCAGTTTTCAATCTTTGTCTGTCTTTTTTCCTAATACTTTTATAGAGTTTAAATAGTCCTGTTCCACATCGCTTAGTGTTCGCTCCTTATACTTTTTATATTCTTCGGTTGCTTTTTCAACTGCCTGTTTATGAGTCACGTTTCCATTTCCCGATAATAACTGTTCTCCGCTCATAGTGAGAATACGGTCTAAATGCTTTGCCCAATCCTTCATTGTCATAGCCTGTTCCCGCTCTGCTTGTCTTTCCGCGAAATCCAAATATCCCGATACAAGCTGCCCCATTGCACGAAGTTCTTTTTCATTCAGATAATTCTTGGCAATGATCACTTCCCGCAAAGTCGGCTGATTCCCCACAAATGTGGTAAGCCCCATAAATTCCTTTTCTGCATCCGCCCGTGTATAAATAACCGCCGCCGCCCAGATTTTTGAGCCGTTCGTCATCCAATGCAAATCCTTTACGCATATATTCCTTTAAAATTCCCGTTGCCCAAATTCTGAACTGTGTTCCGCGTTTTGATTTGACACGATAGCCAACGGAAATAATAACATCAAGATTATAATAATCAACATCATAAATTTTTCCATCTGAAGCAGTGTAGGCAAATTTTGCCCACACTGCTTCTTTCTGCAGTTCACCTTCCTTAAAAATATTTCTTACATGCTTTCCTATTACGCTTCTGTCTCTCTGAAACAGTTCCGCCATTTGGTCAATCGAAAGCCAAACAGTATCGCCATCAAAAGTTGTCTCGATTTTTGACACTCCATCTTCTGTTGTATATATGATAATATTTGACTTTCCATTTATGTTATTTTCATAATCCATTTCATTACCTCATCGTCTTATACAATCAGTTTAGATAAAATATATTTATTCCGTCCACTTCATCGGTGTCATTTCAAAAACAAATCAATCCGACTTCATTTTTAACCGCCTCGAATTGCATACGGTTAAATGTTTGGACACTTTTATCACGTTTATTATATCGCTCTGTAACAAAATAACTCCACATACAGTTGGCTGGTCATTACACTGCCCACATCGGAATCGCACCATCATTATATGACTGAATTGTGATGAAAAATTCAAAAGTATCATTATCACGGATATGCTTCATCGCCCTGCACAACTGTTGTGCATTTTGTCAGGTTCTTATCGCTCCATACACCTAATTAAATCATTTGAAAATGCCTCAGTGCTTCCATAATTGCCGTTTCTTTCTCCACCGGACACTTCGGAACCTTTATATCCCCTAATTTGGACTTATTATAATTCTCTCTTTCAATAATACCACATTTTCTCTTTACCTGTGCAATATAAAGATTACTAACTTGCAACCCCGTCTGTTCTTTCACATACTCCTTAATCTCCTCATAGGTTGCCTTACTCTCCGCCTTTGTCAAATCCATCTCATCCATCTTGAGTTCCACCTCAATATGATGATTGACATATATGTAGCTTGGACAATAAACACACCGTCTCCACATGCACCGTCTGCCCGAACTGATCCACCCCTCTTACTCTCCTAAGCTCATACCCGTTCTCCCCCAGATACTTCAAATCCCGCGCCAGGGTAGCCGGATCGCAGCTCACATAGACAATCCGCTCCGGCTGCATCCTGACAATCGTATTTAAACACTTCTCATCACAGCCCTTCCTGGGCGGGTCCACCACAATGACGTCCGCCTTAATCTGCTCCTTTTCGTATTTTTCCGGCAGGACCTCTTCCGTTTTTCCCACAAAAAACTCTACATTCCCTATCCTATTTATAACCGCATTTTCCCTTGCGTTTTCAACAGCCTGGGGAATTATCTCCACACCGTATACCTTTCCCGCTTTCTTTGCCAGGAAAAGGGAAATCGTGCCAATGCCGCAGTATAAATCCCAAACCGTTTCACTGCCTGATAAGTTAGCATATTCTAACGCAGTCTCATACAGCTTTTTGGTCTGCACAGGATTTACCTGATAAAAGGATAAGGGGGAAATCCGAAACGCCACTTCCCCGATATAATCGGTAATATATCCCTTACCGTATAATACCTCAAATCCCTCTCCCATAATTACATTGGTATCCCTTGTGTTGGAGCTGATGCAAATACTGGTAATTTTCCAGTTTGTTTCCTTTTCCTCTTCTTTTCCCGTTTCTTTCTCCTTTAAATCCAGCCGCAAAAGGCAATCAACAAACTCCTTTGCTCCAGGAAAGACTTTCCCGTTAATTACCGGACAGACCATAATTTCCTTTGTGGCAAATCCGCACCGGATTAATACATGGCGCACCAGTCCCTTGTGCAGAGTTTCATCATAGGCAGTCACATGGTTCTGTTCCATAAAGGATAAAACCGCCTCCAATATTTTGCCGTCAACAGTTAGTCCAAGCTTACAATCCGTATTGGCAATAATGGAATGGGTTCTCCCCGCATAGAATCCTGCAACCGTTTTTCCCTCTTTATTTGTCCCTATGGGATATTGTGCCTTATTGCGGTAATAAAAGGGATTCTCCATGCCTGCCATAGGCTCCATGACTTCTCTTACCTTTTCCTCGGAAAACCCGCCGATATGCACAAGGTCGCGAAAAATCTTTCTCTCCTTAAAATGGAGCTGCTCCTCATAGGACATTGCCTGCAGCTGACAGCCGCCGCATACCCTGGCATAATCGCAAAGGGGCTTTACACGAAAAGGAGAAGGCTTTAAAACCTTCTCTAATCTTGCATAGGCATAGCTTTTCTTTGCCTTCATAATCTTGGCTTCCACCAAATCCCCTATGACCGCATCCTTAATGAACAGGGTGTACCCGTCAGCCTTGCCAATGCCCTCTCCGTCCATTCCCATATCCTCAATGGTCACGGTCACAATATCATTCTTTTGATAAACTGCATTTTCTTTCATATATCTTCTATTCGCTTTCTTGGCAGGAAAATATATTATCCATCCACGTTATTCCGTTTTTTATAAAGCAGCAAAATTTTTATCCGGCTTTCCCTTCCTACTTCATCCTCGTGGCACGCACATTACTTTCAAGCATCCTGTTATAGCCCAGCCACCCCGTCTCGTTAGTCCCTTCCAAAAGCTCCGTAAAGGTTTCCATCTTGGCGTCGGTATTATCCGCAAAATTCAATGCCTCCGCTTCCACTAAAGCAGGCTTCTTGGGCGAGCCGTATTCCAATTCGCCATGATGCGCCAGGATACAATGCTTTAATTCCCCTAAAAGGGTCGCCGGAAATCCCGGAATCTCCCTTGCCACATCGGATACCATTTCACTACCCATGACGATATGTCCCAGAAGATTTCCCATATCCGTATAATCATTTTCAGGAAAAGGGGAAATCTCCCTTGTTTTCCCGATATCGTGGCACAGTGCCGCCGTTAAAAGCAAATCCCTGTTTAAAATGGGATACTGGGTGCAATAATAGTCGCAAAGCTTCGTCACGCTTAAGGTGTGCTCCAAAAGTCCCCCTACAAATCCGTGGTGGACCGTTTTTGCCGCCGAGGACTTGCAAAATCTTTCCACAAATTCCTTATCCTCCACAAAAAGCTTTTCCAGTAATTGTTTGCAATAGGGGTTCCCCAAAGATGCAATCAACTTTTTCAGCTCTTCATACATCCCGTTAATATCCTTCTTAGAGGTGGGCAGATATTCGGCAGGGTCATATTCCCCTTCCCGGCATTTCCGTATTCTTTTTACGTTTACCTGAAACGCCCCCTGGAAGGATACAATATCGCCAAATACTTCAATAAAATCCAAAACATCAAAATCATCTATGCCCGCATTATTAGGGTCCCATATCTTGGCGTCCATGGTCCCCGACTTATCCTGCAAAATAACGGTTTCATAAGGCTTACCGTTTTTCGTCACTGCGGATTGCCTGTGCTTGCACAAATATATCTCGTTTACCCTGTCGCCATCTCTATAATCCTTTAAATATTTCATTATCTTAATTCCTCCGGTTTTATTTCGCCTTCAATATCGATATATTTCTCTCCGTCAAAGCGCTTCAACTTAATGGCAACGCTTAACTCCGCCCTCATGGAATCTAAAGCGTTTTTATAATCTGCACTGTCATGGATTTCCATATTTCCCAACTGGATAATCACATCTCCATTGGTTACTCCGCTGGTCATGGCAGGAGACCCCGAATCCACTTCTGTGACATAAACGCCGTAGGGAATCCCCTGATAGACATGAATATCATCCGTTACCTCTGCGCCATGGATTCCCAGATAGAGTCTTTTGTCCTTATTGGAAAGCTGTTCAATCAAATCCCTGATATCCGAAATGCCAAAACATGCCAGAAGCGCCCCACTGGTGCTCGCCGTAGACTCTCTCGTAATAATTCCCAAAAGCTGTCCCGATGTATTAATAATAATTCCGCTGGCATTGTTTTCACTTCCGACTATATCTGTAGTTAGCACTCGATAACTATAATCCGCATAGGCAATGGCTTTCTGATTGGAGGTAACAATTCCATAGCAGACAGAACCGCTCTGTCCCAAAGGACTTCCCACCGCCACTACCGGACGTCCCACAATCGCTGTGGAATTGGAATTTCCCAGCCGTACAACGGTAAGCTCTTCCCATTCTTCCTTCGTCATTGTACTGCTTGCAACTGCAAAAACCGCCAGTCCCGTATTGGGGTCTAAATTCCACAGCCAGGCTTCCGCCCTATTTTGATTATAAAAGGTTATTGTATAAGTCTCAGCATGGGGAAGACCCTTTGAATCCGCCAGAATGTAAAGCTGTGTATCTGTTTTTGCTATAATAACGCCGGATGTTTCATTAATATTTTCCACCTGGTTCTGAAACCAGTCTGTCTCCTGGGAAACGCCTGTTACCGTTACAATGGAGCCGGCGGCATCGGTGGCAATCAGATAAAGCTCCTCATAAATAGCCTGATAGGTTTTCAGCGCCAGTGGTCCGTCGCTTACTTCCTGCTTAATCTGTTCATTAATCTGCTCGTTAATCTGTGCCTGTGCTTCCATGGCGTTTTCCTGGGAAACATTTTCTTCCGTCAGCAGCTCTTCCGGAACAATTTCATCCTCTTCCTCGGGAAATTCTATCTTGGTAATCTCCTCCGGGGAAATCCAGTTGCTGATAACCGGCTCTAATAAAAAGAATGTCACACAGGCAATCACGCCAAATATAACAGCCCAGCAAATGGTTATCATCGTTTTGCGAAAAAGCTTATTTTTACTAATCGGTCTTTTTTTAATTGTCTCATCCATAAAAGAATAAGGTTCTTTTTCTTGCATAATTAATCTCCGTTCCGCCGCTCTTCAACAGGCGGCATACCTTTGCTTCTTATGGCAATTAGCGCATTTTTCATGGAAATCATACAGCTTTAGTATATCGGATGGCTCATTTATTGTAAAGGTTCGTTGGCTTTTTTTCTGATGTATGCTATACTTTTCACATGAATAAAAAAGCTTTAAAAATATTAGAATTTGATAAAATTGTAGAACAATTAGCCAATCATGCAGATTCGGAACCGGGCAGACGGCTTTGCCAAAAGATTTCCCCCAAAACGGATATAAAGCAAATCCGCCTTTACCAGCAGCAGACCAGAGACGCCTTGGGACGCTTATTAAAAAACGGCTCCACTTCTTTTGGAAACAATAAGGATATAGGGTATATTACCAAACATTTATCCATTGGCGGCAATCTCAATGCCGACGAGCTTCTGCTTCTGGCAGGACTTTTGGAAAATGCCGCCAGGGTAAAGCAATACGGAAGAACCGGAAATTCTTTGGATATCGACGAAAACAACCACAGGGAAATCAAAGAAATTTCCCTTGATAGCAACAGACCACCCTATGATTTGGGGCAGGACAGCCTGACGGCGTTTTTTGATGAATTAGAACCTCTTACTCCTTTATCCACAGAAGTAAGGCGCTGTATACTGGCTCCTGACGAATTTGCAGACGACGCTTCTCCTTCCTTAAAGGACATCCGGCGTAAAATTACAGCTACGGGAGAGAAGATTCATTCCCAGCTGAATTCCATGGTCAACGGTTCTTTACGGAGCTATCTGATGGATGCAGTTATTACCATGCGCAACAACCGCTATTGTCTGCCTGTAAAAGCAGAACACAAGGGACAGGTTCCCGGTATGGTTCACGACCAGTCCTCTACCGGTTCCACCTTATTTATAGAACCGGCTTCCATTGTGGAATTAAACAACCGCTTAAAGGAGCTTTCCATTGCTGAAAAGGAAGAAATCGAAGCGATTTTGGCTTCTCTATCTGCCGCCTTTATGCCTTACGCCGATACCATTGCCCAAAACGGCAGATTGATGACAAGACTGGACTTTATTTTTGCGAAAGGCAGACTGGCTTTAGAGCAAAACGCCACAGAGCCGGTCTTTTCCGAGGATGGCGATATCAATATCCGTAAGGGCAGACATCCTCTATTGGATTCCAAAACAGTTGTTCCTATTGACATCCGCCTTGGAGAGGATTTTAACCAGCTGATTATTACGGGTCCCAATACGGGCGGTAAAACCGTCTCTTTAAAAACCGTAGGACTTTTTACGCTGATGGGACAGGCAGGACTTCATATTCCCGCCTTGGACAGAAGCCGGTTAAAGGTGTTTCACAACGTCTTTGCCGATATTGGGGATGAGCAGAGCATTGAACAGTCCTTATCTACCTTTTCGTCCCATATGAAAAATATTGTATTTATGTTAAAGGAGGCTGACGCTAAAAGTCTTTGCCTCTTTGATGAGCTTTGTGCGGGAACAGATCCTACGGAGGGTGCTGCCCTGGCAATTTCCATCCTGTCGCAGCTTCATAAACAGGGCGTATATACCATGGCAACCACTCACTACAGTGAATTAAAGCTTTACGCCCTATCGGAAGAGGGCGTAGAGAATGCAAGCTGTGAATTTGACGTGGAAACCCTTTCTCCTACTTACCGTCTTTTAATTGGCATTCCCGGCAAAAGCAACGCCTTTGCCATTTCCGGTAAGCTGGGACTTCCTTTTTCTATTATTGAGGACGCCAGATTCAGACTGTCCAGCGAGGACAACAGCCTTGAAGATGTTCTGGCAGATTTGGAAAAAAGCCGTCTTACCGTTGAAAAGGAGCAGTCAGAAATCGCCTCTTACAAAGAAGAAATAAAAGCCTTAAAGGAACAGCTTTTACAAAAGCAGGAAAAAGTCGATTCCACACGGGAACGCATTATCCGCCAGGCGACGGAAGAAGCAAGAGATATTTTACAGGAGGCGAAGGATGTTGCCGATGAAACCATCAGAAATTTCCACAAATACGGCGCAACCACACCTATGCAGGAAATGGAAAAGCAGCGTCAGAAGGTAGGCGTAAAAATTGCGGAGAAAAATGAAAAGCTGGCTTTAAAAACAAATTCTCCCAAAGGACCGGGGCTTACTGTGGAATCCATTAAAGCGGGGGAAAAGGTCAAGGTGCTTTCCATGGGAGTAGAAGGCATTGTTGTTTCCAGACCGGACAATAAGGGCAATCTTTTCGTCCAATGCGGCATTATCAAGTCCAAGGTAAATATTAAGGATTTGGCTCCCGCACCTGATGAAGAAATCAAGGTTCCCAAGCTCATCCGTTCCCATTCTTCCGGAATTAAAATATCAAAATCCGCATCCATTTCCCCGGAAATCAACCTGTTGGGAATGACCTGCGACGAAGCCGTTTCAGTCCTGGATAAATATCTGGATGATGCTTATATCGCCCATCTTAAAAGCGTCCGCATTGTCCACGGAAAGGGGACCGGCGCGCTGCGTAAAGCTGTATCCGATCATTTAAGGCGCCAGTCATATATAGCATCCTATCGCCTGGGGGAATTTGGAGAAGGCGATGCAGGCGTTACCATAGCGGAATTTAAATAGCAACCGCAAGGTAAGCGGTCAGAATTATATAGTAACAGGAGGTATTTATGGTTAATAAGCAAAAAATTTTAATTGTTGATGATGATGAAAATATTGCAGAATTGATTTCACTGTATCTTACCAAAGAGTGTTTTGAGACTGCTATTGTGTACGACGGAGAATCTGCTTTAGAAGCTGTCAAAACCTTTCAACCCAATTTAATTTTACTGGATCTGATGCTTCCCGGTATTGACGGCTACCAAGTCTGTCGCGAAGTCCGCAGTTCTTCTTCGGTTCCTATTATTATGCTTTCTGCTAAAGGGGAAATTTTTGACAAGGTTTTAGGTTTAGAGCTGGGAGCAGATGATTATATGGAAAAACCCTTTGATACCAAAGAGCTTGTTGCAAGGGTCAAAGCTGTACTGCGCCGTTATAAACCCGCCTCTGCTCCTGCCGGGGAAACGTCCGCTTCTGCTTCAAAAATAAAAATGGTGGAATATCCTGATTTAACCATTAATCTTACCAATTATTCCGTTGTCTATAAAGGCAGAACCCTGGAAATGCCCCCCAAGGAGCTGGAGCTTTTATATTTTCTTGCCAGTTCTCCCAACCAGGTATTTACAAGGGAGCAGCTTTTAGACCAGATTTGGGGTTATGAATATATTGGGGATACCCGTACTGTAGACGTCCACATCAAAAGACTCCGGGAAAAAATCCGCGACCATGAAGCATGGCGGTTATCCACAGTATGGGGTATCGGTTATAAATTCGAGGTACACGCATGAAAAAAATGTTATATCTGAAATTTCTTGTAGCATATATTATTTTTGGATGCTTCGGTTTTCTCGCGGTTGCCACCTTTTCTTCTTCCCTGACCTTAGAGCATGAGATAAGGGAAACCGCAGAAACCCTCTATGAAGAAGCATCCTTACTTGCCAAGACCTATGTCAATGATTTGTACAACAATCAGATTACGATAGAAAGCGCATACAGCCAGTTAAATGCCCTTGCCACATATTTATCCGCTTCTATTTGGATTGTTAATCCCTCCGGCACTGTTGTGCTCAATACCATGGAAATGCCCGATTTATCCAATCCAAAAGTTATTGAAGATTTTAATCCCTCCATAACGGCGGATTCCTACTATATCCGGGATGATTTTTTCGGGGAATTTGATGAAGAAATGCTCAGTGTTTATACGCCCATTACTTCCAATTACAAAATCAAGGGCTATGTAATTATTCACCAGCCTATGAGCGAACTCAGGAAACGAAGCGATGGTTACTTAAGCATTACTTATATTACCCTTGCGGTCCTGATTTTTCTTTCTTTGATTATCCTTTTGTTTTTCACGGAAATCTTTTATATTCCTCTTCGGAAGATTATCCGCGCTACAGAACAGTACGGGGCAGGTAACATGCATTATGAATTCAGCGTTGACAGCAATGACGAACTAGGGTATCTCGCCGCCTCTCTAAATTATATGGCAAGCGAAATCGCCCGTTCGGAAGACAACCAAAAAAAATTTGTGGCAAATGTTTCCCACGATTTCCGTTCTCCCCTGACCTCCATCAGAGGCTATTTAGAGGCAATGATTGACGGAACCATTCCGCCGGAGATGCACGAAAAGTATCTGAACATTGTATTAAACGAAACGGACCGCCTTACAAAGCTGACCAACTCTCTTTTAACGCTGAACAATTTGAATACCAAGGGAATGGTTTTGGAAATGTCTGATTTTGATATTAATCAGATTATCCGCAGTACGGTGGCAACCTTTGAGGGAACCTGTGAACAAAAATCCATCCGTATTTCCCTGATTTTAACCGGAGAAGAAATGATGGTACATGGAGACGTAACCAAGATTCAGCAGGTTCTGTATAATTTGCTGGATAACGCAATTAAATTTTCCCACAACAATTCCACCATTACCATTGAGACAAGGGAAAAGCACAACAAGCTGTTTGTTTCCGTAAAGGACTCCGGCATCGGTATTCCCAAAGACAGCCTGAAAATGATTTTTGACCGTTTTTATAAGACGGATCTTTCCCGCGGGAAGGACAAAAAGGGGACCGGCTTGGGGCTTTCCATTACCAAGGAAATTATCCATTCCCACGGAGAAAATATCAACGTTATCAGCACCGAAGGCGTAGGCTCAGAATTTATTTTCACGTTAGCAGAAGCGGATACGGAGGATGACTAATCTCCTTCTTTCCGCTTTCATTCTATCCACAAATCCTCTCGTCCTTCAACACCTCAACCAGACCGCCGTCCAAAATTTTCTTCCCTCCAATATAGTAAGTCAGGCAGACCACAAATACAATCCCGGAGGAAAAAAGAAAAAGAAGATAAAAGGGCACGTTCTGCAAATACACTTTTATGGAAATCCCGCTTTGCCTAAGACTCCATAGGACAAAAGGAATATTTACCAAAAGGCTTATTACGATTGGCTTTAAACTGATTTCCAGGGCTTCCAGATATAAAATCTTTTTCATCCCCTTAGGCGAAAGCCCAATGGATAAATATCTGGCAAATTCCCGTTTCCTCTGCCAAATCTCTCCTAAAGCGACGGAAAAAACATTGCTCAACCCCACACACGCCAACACGGATGCGCTAATCCCCGCAATCAGACGAAGCCCGCTTCTCATACGCTCATCGGAAAGCTCGGCTTCTATACGACTTTCCCACTTATTATCTCCTTCCGGAAGAAGAAGCTTCAGACCTTTTTCCGCTTCAGGATTTTTCTCTCCATAGTCTGCTGTGTCCATTTTAATGGAAAAAAAGCTCTCATCCTCTAAAAAAGTCATCCCCAGCTCTTCATAACAGCCTGCACTCATAATAATTACCGGACGATCCTGCGCAAATTCTTCCCGCAGCGCCGGTCCTTCCTTCCTATATCCTGTTACCTCCAACGCTCCCTTTTCTTTTATCCCTACAGCTTCAAAAAATTCCAGGATTTTCCCTTCTTCCTGCTCCAGAAAGGGAAGATATTCCTTTTCATAATGACTGCTGTGCAGACTGTCCCAAACCCGATTCAATATGACAATCCCCCATTCCCCTTCAGATACATTATCATTTCCACCGTTATCATTCCCTGCATAATCCTTAAAGCTGCCATCATCCAATACATAAACAGGAACCTCCAGTAAATAGTTTTCCCCTTCCTTTTGTATCACGCTTTCCGTGAGATTCTCCAAAACACCTGATTCCACAAGCTCTTTACTAAAATCCTCTTCTTCCACGGAAACATAAACATTTCCCTTTCCATACAATATAACGCTGCTAACTCCTGCTGTCTCCCTGATTGTTTCCAATACGGGCACATTTGCCCCTAGCGGTTGCCCGGAGGTAACCATATAGTCCCATACATCCCTATACCTGTCAAAATACGTTTTCTCCACACTTAAAGCGGACACCTTTTCCGTATTCATAAAAATATAAAATCCCATTACTGCAAAAAATAAGGCGGCGCTTGCAATCCTAAGACTTTTCCTCCTCGTATAAAGGGATTTTCCCGCAAGCTCGCCCTCTATTCCAAACAATGCAGAATAAATCCTGAATTTCTTCATTTTGCGTGGCAGGGGACTCTCCCTGTTAAAAATAGCGTCCATTACGGAAATCCTGCTGATTTTCCTTGCGGGAATCCATGCGGATATTCCGATTGTAAGAAAGGAAACCGCCACGCTAAGCAATAAGACCCACGGACTGAATACAAAATCAAGCTCGTAAGTCCTGACTAATTCCCCTGTATCAATCAAGATAGCTACAATGAGGTATGAAAGCCCCAGTCCCAGCAGACAGCCCAACAGAACCGGCACACTACACATCCCTAGGCTTTCCTGCACCAGGACGCTTTTTAACTGCCTCGGCGTCGCTCCCACGCTTTTCAGCACTCCCAAATGATGGATTCTGCTGTTCATGGACACTGCAAAGGTATTATAAATCATAAGCACCAGGGAAATAACCGCCAAAACCATAATAACCGTATATATCACAAGCGCAGTGCTGACCTCCACCGTTTCCGTCCCGGTTTTCAAATAGTTTCTGTGCACATAGTCCGCCCAGAGATTGTAATAGAAATGACTGATAAGGGAAAGAAGCGTGCTTGCAAAAAAAGCGACAGCCATCATGAAAACCATCATTGCCCTGTTATTTTTAAGATATCCCACGGAATAATTTTTCCACATGACCTACACCCCCTTTGCCGGCGCAAGGACTTCGTCGGATACAATCCTCCCGTCCTCCAATCTGATGATGCGGTCCGCCGAGAGGGCAATATTTTCATCATGGGTAATTAACAGCAGGGTCTGCTTATACTTCTTATTGGAATATTTTAACAACTCCATCACTTCCCTGCTGTTTTGGCTGTCCAGATTTCCCGTAGGCTCATCTGCTAAGACAATGGCAGGGGCATGGATTAACGCCCTTCCGATAGACACCCTCTGCTGCTGCCCTCCTGACAGCTGTCCGGGCAGATGCTTCCTTCGCTCCTTTAAATCCAGTATTTCAAGCAGCTCCTCCAAATGCTCCTTATGAACCTTTCTCCCGTCAAGCCGCAGGGGCATAACTATATTTTCCTCCACATTCAATACGGGGATTAAATTATAAAACTGATAAACAAGCCCCACCTGCCTGCGCCTGAAAACCGCCAGCTGCTCCTCATTCTTCTGAAAGACTTCACTGCCGTCCACAAAAATCTTCCCTGACGTAGGAATATCCACCCCTCCCAGCAAATGCAAAAGGGTGGACTTTCCCGAACCGGATTTTCCTACAATCGCTGTAAATTCTCCTTTATTGACCGTAAAGGATACGCCCCTTAACGCCCATACTTCATTTTCTCCCGCTCCGAATTTCTTACACAAATTATCTACCTTTAAAATCTCCATATGCTACCCTCTCTGTTGCGCATTTGTTTTTGCAAGCCAAACCTCTTTCCAGGAAATAAAAGATTCTGCCTTTTTTAACAGTATACGCTTTCTATGATGACAGGTTCATGACTTTAAAATGACAGATTTGTAAGAAACAGAGAAATTTTATCTTTTGCCAAAAGTCTGCAATTAACTGTAAATAGATGGATTACAAGAAGTCAGGAAATGTGACAGTAAGGATTGTTTTCTCAGAATTTTGCATGTCTTTTTAGTGAAATCTTGTCCTTATTCCGCTTATCCACTATGACAGGTATGATATATCTAAATTTTATATCTTCACTATCAAATTCCGGTTATTACTGTAAAAAATCCAGACAAAATCCACTTGATATAGTTACAAACCCTTTATTTTCAAGCATTCCGCAATTAAAAAATCTAGACATGAACATTTTTCTAATCTTCTTCATCAAACATAATCTTGTCCACTAATCGCTTTAACTCTTCCCTATTTGGTAAATACAACTCATATTTTGAAACGAACAAATTTGTGTCCATTCCATAAGTAGCATATTTTACTAACAATTCGTCTTTATCCCTCGCTAATACAATGCCAATAGGCGGGTTATCATCTGGTTCATTCTCTTCTTCCGCAAAATATCCCATGTACATATTCATTTGCCCAATATCATCATATTGAACCGCATTTACCTTTAAATCAATTAAAACAAAACACTTCAAAATACGATGATAAAATACCAAATCACATTTGTAGATATGGTTATTGATATTCATGGGAAACTGTTCCTTAACAAAAGTAAAACCTTTACCCAGCTCCAACAGAAACTCCTGTAGATTAGCGCATATTTTACGCTCTAATTCGCTCTCATCATAACGACTGTCTGCATTTAGATTTAAAAACTCAAGTGTATAAACATCCTTTATGACATCCTGTGGTTTTTCTATTACAGCCCCCTTATTTGCAAGTTCTAAAATGCCTTCTTTATCTTTGCTGGTTGCCAGCCGCAAAAATAGCGCACTCTTTTTCTGCCTTTTTAATGTACGGACATCCCAATGCTCCGCAATACACTGTTTAGAATAAAATTCCCGTTCTAATTCATCATCAATGCGAATTAATTCACATATATGTGACCATGTCAGCTTTTCCACACTTTCATATCCATCTGGATATGTCTGATAAAATTTTCTCATGTTATAGAGATTAGGTCTGCTATATCCCTTTCCCATTCGCAAAGTCAAATCACCAGCTAAAGATTTTAACAGGTTCAATCCATATTCTGCATGGTCTTTCCCTTGTTGCTCAAATTCTACAATATATCTGCCATTGTCCCAATAAGTCTCTAACTGGCTTTTCTTTACTTCTGTTGCCGCTTTTGCAACACCCTGTTCTATTCGTTTTGCTATTTTATCAACAAGTACTTTATATTCTTTTGTAGTATCAATTGTTTTTATGTCATTCATGCAATGAACCTCCGAATCTACACTATACTTGTAAAATCAACATACATATTTATTTCATAATAACAATCCTTACCAAAATTATCCACTATAACTTAAATTTTTTCAAAAGAAGTTAAAAACTCCTGCATGTCCATTTCGCGACCTGCTAAGATTCTCATAAGATTAAACCGTCCCCTTATAAAATCTGACCAGAAAATACACCCCTTCTCCCGCTTCCCCATTATAAACAGCCAGTTTTCCATTCTGCTTCTGCAAAATCGTGTTAGCCAATGCTAATCCAATCCCATAGCCTTCCTTTTCCGCCTTTTTCCCCTTATAAAATCTTTCTAATATATGGGGCAAATCCTCCTGGGCTATCGTTTCCCCGTCATCTGCAATTTTTAACTCCACAAAAAGCGGATTATCTTTTGCGCTTATCATTATATTTCCGCCGTATTCAGTATGCTCCACACAATTTTTCAAAATATTGGAAAACGCCTCCACGGACCAGCTGAAATCTCCCAAATAATACAGACTCTCCCCTATATCCTCCCCAAAATGTATCTCCTTTACTTCCATAGGAATCTGTAACGGCTCCGCCGCCCGCTCTATTGCCTCCTTCAAACAGACGTTTTCCCTTCTTAATGTAGTTGTTCCCGATTCAATAGATGCACGCTTTAGCAGGGAAGTAATCAACCAGTCCGTGCGCTCTAAAAGACTCTTCATCTTCCTCATAATATCCCTTTTTTCTTCCAAACCAAGCCCTTCATCCTCCAGCCGCACTAATAACAGACGAAATGCCGTCATAGGCGTTTTCATCTGGTGGGAAATATCCCCGATAAAATTTTCCAGATAGATTTTATCCTGCTCCAAAAGCTCCGCCTGCTCCTTTAAACGCAGGGTTGCTTTATAAATTTCACTGCTCAAAACAGAAAGCTCGCCCTCCTCATCTGAAAGCATATTCAGATTTTCATATCCATGTAATATCCTGTTGAGATTCTCGCTCAGCTCCCTTATTTTTTTGTACCGGTAAGCAGTAAAGGCAAAAAACATAACGCCCAGACCCATGCATACCGCCGTTACATAAAATCCTGCCGCCGCACCAATGAAAAAAGCTCCTATGATAAACACCACGGAGCATAACATATAAATTCCAAATTGTTTTTTAATTTCGGGATTACGAAAAAACATTTTCAATACCTTTCTTTAAGCGCATATATACCCTCAAGGGCATAAATACCCCAGCCCTCGCACCGTCCTGATAATCTGCGGCGCTCCCGGGTCATCCTCAATTTTCTCTCTCAGTCGTTTGATATAAACAGTCAGAGTATTATCATTGACATAATCCCCTGCCACATCCCAGATTTCATCTAACAGCCGCTTCCTGGACAAAACCTCTCCCTGATGCCCGATGAAAACCAACAAAAGCCTGTACTCCAACGCAGATAAAACCACCTCTTCCCTGTTTTTTGACACAGCCGCCTTTAAGGTATCCACCGTTAGATTCCCCATTTG
>N._stephensi_709_foregut__coassemble_397_pt1 | contig 16210 bp, 14 predicted proteins | sample N__stephensi_709_foregut__metabat2_low_PE_012 | metagenome-assembled genome bin N | reverse complement strand
GGCAAAGAGCTGGTCAGGATGCTTTGCAAAAATAACGCCTAACGCATAGGAACCCTCTACCCTGTGAAGAACCTTGGTGATCGCCTCTAACGGATTCCCTTTATAGTAATAATCAATCAGATGGGCAACTACCTCCGTATCCGTATCCGACACCATTTCATATCCTTTTTCCTTAAGCATCTTCCTCAGGGAAATATAATTCTCAATGATGCCGTTGTGAACTACCGCAATGGTCTCCTCAGTATTGTAATGGGGATGGGCATTTACCGTGTTTGGCATCCCATGGGTCGCCCATCTGGTGTGGCCGATTCCCACCAGACCTTTTAAATTCTCCCCATTGTGGGTCATTTCCTCTAAAATTTTCAATCTCCCCGCCGCCTTGGCGATATTGATTTTCTCTCCATCAAATACGGCAATTCCCGCAGAATCATATCCTCTGTATTCCAACCTTGACAGCCCTTCCAAAATCATGGGCGCTGCCTGGCACTTTCCGATATAGCCTACAATACCACACATATTTTATACTCCTTCTTTGTCAGGATTTTTCCCATACCCCCTGCTTCCGTCAATATGCTCCACTGCACGTTTTAACGCCTTTCTTTTCCAATAGGAGGCGTCTGAAGTGCACTTTAAGACCAATTTATCCGGCAGCCTGTAATAGACCTTCCCCAGCCTGTATCCCAGCCATTTTGACGCGCTTAAAACAAAGAGTCTTGGTATCATCCTTTTATATCCGTTATTCCAAAGATATGCGGCAGTTTCCTTTACCATGCGGACACCTTCGCCTTCTGACGTAAATCCTGAAAAAACCTCGGGATGCTCCGCCTGGGAAACCCCCAGGTCAAAATTCCTGTGGAATTGTTCTTTTGCCGTATAATTGTGGGAATGATATACCAACGCCTCTGCGCAGTAAGCAATCTTATATCCTGCCTTTGCCGCTTTTGCCGCATATAGCATATCCTCGTTAAATAAAGTCCTTTTTACAAATCCGCCCAGAGAGGCAAATATCTCCTTATCATAAGCTGCACAAACATCTGAACAGAAATAAGTCTTAATTCCCAGCCTGTCCTTATCCCTTTCTCCCTTTATGCAGGAAGTCTTTGGATAATTAAAAGACCTTGTGAAACGCTCAATAGGATTGCAGTCCTCCCTGGGGAGCTGTCTGGCGTAAGAAACTGCCGCCTTCTTATCTTGCAAAGGCTCTAACAGCTTTTCTAAAAGCCTGTCATCCCCCGGTACCGCATCCTGGGTCATCATAACAAAATAATCCGCATCCGAAAGCTTTACTCCCCTGTTGCGGGTTGCCCCATGGTCAAATTCCCTTCTGGAATGATGATAAACCTTACACCTGCCGTGCTTTTTTGAAAAATCACTTCCGTAAACCAGCCGTTCAAAATACTTTTCCTCCGTATTTAAAATAATAATATGGGCGGGTTTCACTGTCTGAATTTCCAGCATATCCAAAATCTTCAAAAACTCTTTACCCGGTTTATAGGTAGGGATGATAACATCCACTTTATCCATGTTCTACGCTTCCTTTACTGCTTTCTGCCTTTCTCTTATGACTCATACATATTATAACAAAAAAAGAGGACCGGTTAAAGCCCTCTTTGTAATTTATCCCGCATACTGCCTTGATTATTCACGGGTATTTGGCATATCCTGCGATTATTCCCCGCCTGTAGACGGTTTCGCCGTTCCGGAATCCGAACGGATTCTTTCACTATAGCCCTGCACCGCCTGGGAAGGCGTATAATCCCCTACATCCCCAAACAGGAATTGATGCAGAATCATAACATTGGTTTCCAAATCCACAGGAACGACACAGTCCCCATGATTTCTTCCTCCCGCTTTGATAATTGCCGTAGTCCTGTATTCCGCTGAAGGGAATCCGCTGGTCTCCACAATATTATATGATGTAATATCCTTTAATAAATCCAGGATTTCCGTTAACTTCAAGCTTGTCGCGGTCTGGGGAAATACTTTATTGGCAATCTGGTCCAGCTTATCGGGAGAGGCCTTCTTTGCCTTATCCGCAATCGCCTGAATAACCTCTCTCTGCCTTTCCGTTCTCTTAAAATCGTCTCCTGCCGTATAACGGATGCGGCAATAGGAAACCGCCTGGATACCGTCTAAAGTAACCAGCCCCGTCTGATTCAGCCTGTTATAGCTTCTGCCTAAGGACTGGGAAGTTTCCACCTGGTAATTGTTTAAGTGAAACTGTTCTTCCGAATCCACATCAATCTCAATACCGCCTAAGGCATCCACGGTATCCGCCATGGCCGCCCAGCCTACTGTAACATAATCGGTAATATTCAAATCCGTATTCATGTTAATCATATTAATTGCCTGCTTTGCCCCGCCTGCCGCATAGGCCTCGTTACATTTGGAATAAGAATCATTGCCAAGATTCAGATAAGTATCACGGTATATGGAAACCAGTCTGACTTCTTTCGTATTCTCATTAATGGAGGCAATAATAATGGTATCGGAACGGACGCCCTTTCCCAGGTTGTTATTCCTTGCATCCACGCCAAATAAAGCAATGTTGCGGTACCCGTCCATATGACTGCCGAGATTATCATTAATGGTAACGTCACTGGCGTCCACTAACAGCCCTTCTTCATTAGCATCATTGGTAATAATCTCTTCGTCGCTGATATCTTCCTTATGGATAATATCCAGTTTCGTAACAAAATACAATGCGATAATCAATACAACAACAACAACTGCTTCTATTGCAAGAATTGCAATTTTTTTCTGTTTTCTTTTCCTGCGCTGCGCCTTGGTCATTTTTTTTCCGCCTGATGCGCCGGAACCCTTCTTAGCCGACATAATTTTTACTCCTTATTTCTTTCTTAATACGCATTTTTATTGATAAATCCCTTGAAAACGGTCAGAAACAAAATTTTAAAATCCAAACCCATCGTCCAATTTTCTATATAATACAAATCGCAGTCTATACGCTTTCTGATAGAGGTATCTCCTCTGTAGCCATTAACCTGTGCCCAGCCTGTGATGCCCGGCCGGACCTGGTGCTTAATCATGTATCTGGGAATCTCTTCCTTAAATTTTTCCACGAAGAAAGGTCTTTCGGGCCTTGGCCCCACCAGGCTCATATCTCCCTTAAATACATTGAAAAACTGGGGAAGCTCGTCAATGCTTGTCCTTCTCAAAAATTTACCCACATCCGTTACCCTGGGATCATCCTTAACCGTCCAGCTTTTCTTTTCCTTTGAAGGCTTCTGGACCTCCATGGTACGAAACTTGTACATCTTAAAAGGCTTATTGTGCAGCCCCACTCTCTCCTGTTTGAAGATAACCGGTCCCCTGCTTGTACTCCTTACTGCAATAGCCGCAATCAGAAAAACCGGCGAAAACAAAATCATGGCAAAAACGCTTCCCACAATATCCACGCCCCGCTTTGCCATACTGTTTAAGGTATTGGTAAGGGGAACATGACGGATATTAATAACGGGCAGTCCGTTTAAATCCTCCGTATAAGGCTTACTGGGTATAACACTATTGTAATCAGGAATAAATTTTGTATGCACCCCTGACTTTTCACACAACCCCACAATCCTTTCAAGACTGTCATAATCCTTCAGGGAAAGGGTAATAGCGATTTCATCCAATTTATTTTCAGGCAGAATGATTTCCAAATTGCCGATTGTCCCTAATACCTTAATGCCGCGGTATAAGGTACCCCTTGGAATATGATCATCCAAAATGCCCCTGACAATATATCCCCATTGGGGATTCTGCATGATTCTGTCAATATACTGCTCCGCAGCCTTTGAGTAGCCAACTAACAGGACGTATTTAACATTGTAGCCTTTTCTTCTAAAGGAGCGCAAAAGCTTCCTGATGAAAATCCTGGTGCCGCTCTGTCCCAGAATATTCAGCCCGCTGAAGATAAAAATCATTCCCCTGGAAAAGTCCTTCTGGTCAATCACATACAAAACGCCCAAAAACAATACCAGACCTACCATATTGGCTTTTATAACATTAACAATATCCCTTCTTGCGCTGGAATAACGCTTGGATGTATACAGATTGAATAAATGGTTTAAAACCAGATAACCCGGTACTATGAACACCAGCGCGAAAAAATAAGTACGCGCGCCCAGAATACCTACAAACTCACTTTCTTCCTTCCAGAGTCCGCTTTCAAATCTAATCAGCCATGCAACTGCATAAGCGGCCGCCACTACCAAAGCATCCAGAACCACATGAAGCCTGTTGAAATATTTTTGATTGTCTTTAATCAACGGGAATCACCTTTTTTCATATACAACCGATATTTTACCTTATTTCACCAAAAAGGGCAACCTTTTTAAGTCATAATTATTAATTTTTCCTTAACAATTTTGTAACATTCTGTCGCGAAATCTATGAAAAAGCCCCTTTTTATCCTAATCAGCCCACTATTCTCCGTACTACATTCCACCATAATTGTATTTGAATAAATACATAATTTAAAAAGTTTTTTCCTGAAAACGGAACCTTCTTTTCTCTCCCTTTTTCCGAAAAACACAGGGAAAATCCCTTTGCAAGTCCTTTCCGGTAAGCTGCCCCAAACCCCTTCTTCATAAAAAACAGCCATTTTATTAAAAACCCGGCACAAAGGAAAGGAAGGTTCAAAAGCAGCTGTAAAAGGGGCATATTTTTATAAACCAGATATATACTATTTTTTGCAGATAAATCTATTTTAAACCTGTTATATCTGGAACCGGAAAAACCGCTTCCGGCATGATATACCACCGCACTGTGACAGTAATAATTATAATAACCGTATATCAGTCCTCTGTATCCGATATCAATATCCTCCAGATAAGCAAAATGATTTTCATCGAACAGCCCGATTTTATCAAAAACCGCTTTCCGGTACAGGGAAGCTCCGCCACAGGCGGCAAATATCCCGGCATCCTTTTCGTAAGAAGAAGCGTTCTTACCTTTTCCAATGCCAAATGCCCATCCTAAGGCGCAGTATAAATCCCCACAGTCATCAATTATCCCCGGCTCCTTTAGGGAAAGCATTTTAGAGGAAACGGAAAAAGCCTTAGGATGAGCATCCATAAAATCCTCCAATTCCTTCACAAAACTCTCCGTCACTTCCGTATCATTGTTCAAAAGCAGTACGTATTTTGTTTTACAGCGCCTGATTCCTTCATTGACCGCCTTGCAAAAGCCCGTATTTTCCGGAAACGTTACAAGCTCCACTAGCCCCTTTGCCGCATAATTCTTCGCCACATCAAGGCTTTCATCCCCGGAGCCGTTATCAATAAGCAAAATATGGAAATTTCCCTTTTCCCTTGCCTTTAACAGGCTTTTTATGCAGTTTTCCAGGTACTTAATTCCGTTATAATTGGGAATTACCACTGTTGTTTTCATTATGGTCCCTCTTTTATTTTCCTTTGCACCATTATATTATAATTCGCAAAATAAATGTGTTTTTTGACAAATTCGTCATAATTTTTTTATAAAATTTTCACAAATCCGGGGTCATATACCAGCTTCATTCCCTTTTGCAATGCTTCCTCCAAGGTGCAGTTAAGTCCCGGCCGCAGCTCTATGGCCCTTTCATCTGCAGCATCTGCATCCAGTCTGATATCCGCCCTGTGCATATAACCGCTGCCGCTTTGCCTTAAACCATGAAACAACAGGCAGGAGCCCAATTTCGGTCCGCCTACCACTATCCCCCTCTTCACAACCCTGCCGCAGACTGCCGCAACATCCTTTCTTGCCTCAAAAATATCCGGGCTGTAACAGGTATGGTAGAACCCCAGATGGGCGCTGTCTAAAACCCTGACGCCCTCTATTCCCTTTTCCTTGTAATATGCCTCAAGCGCCCTGCGTCCCGCATCATAAGCATATCGCTTGCTTTCCGTGTTACCCGCCGTGGAGCCTTCATGACACCGCCAATGGTAAAGCACCTTGGGCACATGAAGAATTTGTTCCCCTGTCGCATCAGCCCTTACAGAGAGGCGCAGCACCAAATCATAATCCTGGGCGCCGTCAAACTCCGCCCTAAGCTTCATTCCCTTCATGACAGAAGCCTTTACCATCAAAAAATGACAGATGTAATTATTTGACAGCAGCAAATCCAGATTAAAATCCGGCTTAAAATGCGGCTCGTAGAATCTTTCTCCGCTGCCGTCGCACTTATCTTCATCCGAATAAACCGCCAGAAGCTTTTCCCTGCTCCCGCATTGGTTCATTTTCTCCACCATGGAATACAAGGCATCCTCCGTCAGGATATCGTCATGATCCAGAAGCGCGATATATCCCCCCTCCGCCATCTCTATAGCAGCGTTGGTATTTTGGGAAATCCCCTTATTTTCTTCCAGCTTCATATATCTGACAGCCTTCATTTCTTCCTTCGGAAATTCTGCCAGTGTTTCCCTTATAGCAGAAGTTCTGCCGGCGTCGGCAATTATCAGTTCCCAGTTGGTATAGGTTTGTTTAATTACGCACGTTATCAATTCTCTTAAAAAGGTTTTGTCTGTTTCATATGCCGGCACAACAATGCTGATAAGCGGCTCATAGGAAAAATGATGCGCCCTTTGGGCAGCCGCTTCCTCCTGCATTTTTTCATGCTCCAGAGATACGCTCCACTCCCTGCACCCCTGATAAGTCTCGACAAGGCGGGACATTTCGTCCCGGTGTCCCTTATCCATCCGCTCTGCCGCCGCATAAAATGCCGCTTTCATTCCATTTCTTTTTCCATAGGCAATAGTCTTTTTTGTGGGACCTTCCAGCTTTTTCCACACTGCCAGAAGCAGATAAATAAGCACAAAATAGCCAATCAGATACAATGAATAGTAATACATAAATAATCTGGAGGGAGCTGTCAGGAAAATCAGGGGCAACTTTACCAATGGAAGGGATAAAAGGAAAAACTCATGCCACTTTCTTCCAAACAGACAGACTGCCCAAGCAGATAACAGAATACAAATGGGGATAATCGGTCCGTACACCAAAGCATAACCCGCTCTTTCCTGCTGATAATCCTTCCTATCACGCCATTCCAAAATTTTGACAACCATATTTCTCACGTCCCCATTTACCGGGGCAGTTCCCGGATACTCCCGGAAAACATCATAATTCGCCACGCCCTCCGCCGTAAAAAGCTCCGTCGTGTTTTGCAGCAAATCCACGGAATGAATAAAACAGTCCCATCTTTCCGCCAGAAAAACCTTGGGGAATTTCACAATCAGATTGTAATAGGCGCTTTTAAACGCCCGGTATTCTTCATCTGTATATCCCCTTTGAAAATCCGGATGGCTCCAAAACAAACTGATACCGCTCTGATTCCTTTTTGCACCCTCCACTGCCATTTCCACGTCTATGACCTTATCGACGGCATAAAGCTGTTCCCGGCATGTTTCCTGTCCATAAGCCTCCTCTACCAGGGGAAGCAGGGGAAGTACCACGCTGGTCAAATCATACTGGTTCCCGCTGGTCAGCTTATCTCCCACTTTTTGGGGAATAAACAGACATAATGCGCAGACAAGATAGGTACAGATAAGCCGTACCAAAGTCCTCCTATCCATATTTTTTAGGAACAGAATACCTAAAAGTAACGGAAATAATACAAAATAATAGACTGCCTCCGTCCGCCATACGGTAACAAGGGCGCCCAGAATACAGATAAAAAGCCAGAAACCTGCATTTCCCCCACTTCTCTTTCGTTTTTTTTGTTTCTCAAAAAGAAGTACCAGCAAAAACAGCTCCAGAACCCCATATAAGCTCATTCTCATGGGATACAGGTTAGAATCCAGGACAGGAAAGAACAAGAAGGGTAAAAATGCCAGAAGACCGCTTTTTCCAAAGCAGTCTGTAAAAAATCTTACGATATATCCTGCCATCAGGGAAATCAAGGCGCACTGCACAATAATGACTCCTGCAGGAACCGGAATCAGCATCAAGGAGAATACATAAAAAAGACTTGTAAGGTAATTCTGCCAAAAAACGGGCAAAAGCTGGACCGCACTGTTTAAAATGCCAAATTCATCCATGCGCCAGACGCCCGGCCAGACCAAAAACAGCAAAACCATATTGATACAAAAGTAAATCAGGGTGTACTTCACAAGCCTCTTATCCGCTTTTGCGAAAAAGAAATAAAGTCCCTGATAAAGACCAATCAAAACAAGCAGAAAAACAGCCTTGGCCCCATAGGTCATTGCTGTTTTAACCATCTGTGTCACATTAGAAAAATCCCACATCACATATTCAAAAATAATATGGTCTGTAAAGAAAGTCAGCATCCAGTGAACCAGGGCAATCCATATAAATTTTTTATTCAGTTTCAGAGGATTCACACCTTGTCTCATGCCTTATAATTTTCCTTAAAATAATCCAGTTCTTCCGGAGTTCCCAACACATGCACCTTATCAAAATCCACAATAGAGATACGCACATCTCCGCCCTTTGTAATAAGATAGTTGTAAAGGGGCGCAACATATTTTTCCCCTTTTTCCAGCTTTTCATCAGAAGAATAATACTCGTTATATAATTTTTCATAGAGTCCGCAGGTTTTAAAATAATAAGCGCCCAAGGTACAATTATCAGAAATCCGGCTCTTCTCCCGGACTTCCACGACCCTGCCCTCTTCATCCAGCCTTGCAAAGCTCCAATGGTCCCCCTCCGCATGAAAACAGGGAATAAAACCGTCCCCTGCAATCTGGGAACCATTCATCTGTCCCGCTTCCACATAAGTGTCTATATTGTAAATCATCAGGGAATCCTCTTTATCCCATTCCTTTGACGCCAGCATCGCCGTTGTAGCCTGTCCATCCGTAAGATAATCAATTTCTATGACCTTTACCTTTAAAATCCCCAGCTTTTTACAGGTTTCTTCAATGAAGCCTGCTGCCCCATCTTCTTTCCTTACGATAAAAATACAGGTGTTTTTTGATAATTCAAAACCGGAAAGACTTTCCATGGACCACTCAAACAAGGTTTTTCCATGAGCTTCTATCATGTATTTGGGCACTGTGTAACCCGCCTTCTTAAATCTGGAACCGAGTCCTGCCATTGTAATTACGATTGTCATACTGTTACCTCCCCATCATGCGCCATCAGCGATACGCCAAATACGCCTTCAATTTCCTTTACCTTTACAACCAGCTCCTGCCCCTTGTCTGGTTTACACTCCACAATCAGATTCATGCCGCCATCGGACAGATTTCTGGATTTTATCTGGCAAATACGGCTGAATTCCCTGACCGCGCTTAATACCGCTTCTTCCTTTTCCGCCTTTTCCATACTGACTACCAGAAGGCACGCTGCCTTTCCCATCGGCGTCAATTCCAACAAAAACAGCCCGATGGTAATGACCAGACTTGAAATCAGTGCGATAACATACATATTGGCGCCGCAGATAATGCCGGTACTGATGGACCAAAACAAAAACATCAAATCCATGGGATCCTTAATCGCCGTCCTGAAACGGACAATGGAAAGGGCGCCCACCATACCCAGGGAAATAACCAGGTTAGACTGCATGGCAAGAATGATGGCGGATGTGATGACCGCTACCAGCGCCATGGATATGTTAAAGCTTTTATTATAAAAGGTTTTCTTGGACGCCGTATAATATACAATAAAGATATATGCCGCCAGAACCGCCGTAACGCACAGGGTTACCAAAATTCTTCCCGTAGTAATATCGCCGCTGTTAAAGCCCTCCAAAAAGGATTTTTTAAAAATATCCGAAAAAGTATTCATAAGCTGTATCTCCTGCACAAATAGTACTTGGAAAATGCCGTCTGGGACAGCTTTCCGATTTCCAGTGCCTCCTTTATATATTTAGGTAAAAATTCATCAAATTTCACTTCCATCAAGGTCTGCCCTGCCGGCATAATGGGACGTTTTTGCAATTTGGGCGAGAAGAAAGCGTCGAACTCCGTGGAAGATGCAATATTATCATCAAAGGTAACCCTGACATTCCCTGCTGCCTCAACAAAAGGCGTCCTTTCATATGCCACAATGACCTTGGGCTGCATCTGCCGCATCTGTTTTAAGGAAAGAAGCTCCCGAATAAGAGGCGGCTGATCGCAAAAAAACAGCTCCTTATCCGACGGTCTTCTTAATATCCCTTTATCATCGCATCTTTTCAGTATTTCATACTGTTCCTTTGTCAGCTGCTGCTGTAATTTTTTCGTCATGCCGTTTTGCTTTATCTTCTTTTCCAGCACGATATTTTCATCGGAAACATGATAGCTGCGAATACGGTATTTTGCCCTGGGGTCGGTACCCGCCTCATTCTGCCTCAGACAGGAATTATTTCTATCGTCAAAATAAATGCTGCGGATTTCATAGCTTCCCTTTTCCCCGCCGTGGACGTCCCTCTTCATCAGCCCCAAAATCCGTTCCTTTAATATCAGGGACTGGGAAACCGATATCATAAACTTATATTCATGCCTGAATTCCATTCCTTATCCTCCGGTTTTTATATCAGTCGTCCCGCACCGGCGCATCCTCGTCCGTTATCATATCCTGCGGGCTGACTGTTATCCCGTCTGATTCATTCTCCGATGCATTTCCTGCCACATTCCCTGCGCTGTCTGATACACTGCCGTCTCCATTACCGCCGGTTTCTTTTGAGCCTGAAAGCTCCGCTATATATTCATCCACAGCCTTCATTCTGGCAAGGGCAAAATCATACAAAAAGCTAAAATCCTCATTTTGGTTTCCATCCGGCCATCTGGCGTTTTCCCTTGCAAAGGCGCCGGAGCCTTTTATCTGCCACTCCAGGGCGGCAATTCTGCCCTGTAAAGCTTCATCGGAAAAGGCTCCCTTTCGCCAATCCGCCCATGTATCCGCAGCCAAAGCCCTGGAGCCTTCTACATCAAGCTCTAACATCCTCTGAGCGGGCTGCCAGGGAATCATCCGGTCAACCACTTCCGGGCTTTCCTCACAGTAATATACATTGTCCACATAAACCGCTCCAAAGGAAAGATTCATGTCCCATGGAATAAAATAGCCATAATAACTGCCGCCCCTGTTTCTCGCCACATAATACATGTTTTTATTCTCATTGTCAAATCCGGCAATCGCCTGATAAAACAGCCAGTTATCAATTAAATTTTCCTGATCAGCCATTTCCGTAATACCCGCCTCAAATTCCGCGTCAGGCGCTTCCAAAAGGGCTGCCAGGTCGTAAAGAGGCTTCCACTCCTCTTCATTCTGCAAAACGGTATCTCCTTTTAAATAGAATCCGCCCCTGTAATCAGGCTGGTTTGCATCGGGAAGCGCTCCCATAAAATCCGCCGCATTCCAGGGCGCCGTATACTTTTTCTTGTAAAGCCGTTCCACAATGGTTTCTCCCCGGGAAAGCTGTTCCGAAACAGCATCCATTCCCAGCTGTTTTCTGTCTATGGGAATCATGAAATCATAAATCCCCTGATAACCGTTCCCGATAATAACCTCCACCATAGCGGACCGGGTACCGAAGTTTTGTCCGTAGGGATTATTTGCCGCCCCCACTTCATTCCATAATTCAATACAGAGCTGGTCCCTGATTCTTGTATTGTCCGCATAGAGGGCATTCAAAATCCAATCGTCGTCATTCCTAAGATTTAACAAATTCTCATTATGCTTTTCAAAGGTTCCATCCTCTTTTAACTCTTTCAGGTACAGCCTTAAACTCTTTTTTTCATAGCTGAGACTGGTATTCCCCCTCAGCCTTGCCTGGGCATAGCATTCCGTTACCCTGTTTTCCCCATGTACCGTATCATAAATCCGCAGACAATACATCTGGCTGCCGTCGTCGGCAGTATATTCCGTTCCCGTAAAGGTTATCATGGGAAGCCCGGTAAATACAAGACTGTATTCCCCATAACCCGCCTTGGTAAGGGCTAAAAACCGGAACTGGCGTCCGGAGGCAACCGAAGCCTGCTTTCCCGTTTTTTTGTAGCTTTCCACAAACAGCAAATCCGCTTTCCGACCTTCTGCCACATCCCGTTCTTTATCATCCTCTTTAAAAAAACTGCCGGAAAACTCCCCCGTTTCCCATTGGGAATCCGTCATATCCACAGGCAGGTAAAAGGTATGCGTTTCTTCGTCATAAGGCAACGCTTCCCCTTCAAAAAAAAGCACAAATTCCTCCTCTAAAGGCTTTGTTTTTTCCTTTATACTTTCAATTTTATCTTCCCCCGCCACCAGGGCGGAAGGCTCCCTGTCCTGGGAAACCAGCACAACTGCCGTCATAACCAGCAGAAATACGCTGATAAAGAGCAATTTTTTTCTCATTCCCTGCACCTGCTGCTTTTACAAATCTCCTGAAGCTCATCCACACTATATTTTAAAAATTCATCGGGACGTACGGTTCTGTCATCCACATAAAATCCCTTATGCCCCGGCCAGGGCTTTCCATAAATAATTTCATCGTAAGGAATTTCCCACTTATCCAGCCATTTTAACAAAACCTTTGCGGTATTAGCGTTAATCAGCCCGATATTACCGCCGTAGCTGTTCATATTGCGTGAAGTAAATAGTACGATTTTCGCCCCGCCCTCCTTATACTCCTTAAGCTTATCAAGCATCTCTTTATAGGGCACAAGGTCTATATATTCCTCGTCCTTTTTTTTAATCGGACACAAGGTTCCGTCAATATCAAAACAAAATGTCAGTCCTTCGTACATAAATCCACCTCATCCAATATTTTAACCGCATTTAACAAAAATCCGAAAACCTTCCCCGGCTGGTCCATATGATAAGGCAGCATGGATAAAAACAGGCTTGCCTCATAAAGTCTTACCACAGGATAAGAAAATCCGTTTTTTTCAAGATATTCCCGAAAAATTTCCGCAAAAGGGGCAATATCCACATCCATGGACAGCTCCAGCTTCAAATCCCGTTTTATGGAAATTTCGTAAAGTCCGCTGTTAAAAAAATCATAACCGCCGCAAATGGAATGGGAAAGCTTTGCTAAATCATAATAAGGATCCGTATACAAATCCTCTTCCCTGACCGCTCCCTTAGGGTCAATCAACTTTAAAACTTCCGACTCCCTGTTGTACAGAATATTGGAGAAACATAAATCCCCATGTCCCACTGCCAGTCTGTCGTAAGTCCTTCCGGGAAAACGTCCTGCTTTTGCGCCTCCCGTCTCAAAAGCCAGCCTGTCATAAAGGCTTTCGTAGCGTGCCATCACAGCTTCGATACCCTCATACTCTGTGCCCATGGCGAGCATCCTGTCAAAATCCCCGTACTCCTTATAACCCTTCAGTTCCTCCATGCGCTCCTTTAATTTATCAATATAAAGACTCTTCGCAATTTTCCTGCCCTCCGCCGTCTCTACCTGCTTCTCCGTCCTATGACCAATAAAATAGAACAGCTTATCCAAAATATCCCTAAGCTCCTCTGCATCCACCGCGCCATGGACAAAACGGATGGCAATATCCGTCATATGGAACCGCTCCATAGTATAGGATGCCCCGTTTTCATCCTCCTTATAGTCATAAGGCATAACAAACCACATTTTCATGGCGTCCGGCAAAAGATAATAAAATTCATATTCCGCCTTGATTTTTTCCTTCTTGGAGGAACGCTTCGTAACTGTATACTCATCTCCCTCCAAAGCATTGAAAAACCTGGCGTCAAAGCCTCCCGTAATAAAGGTCAAAAAATTGGCTCTTAAGGACAAATCCGTAAAGGCATTATTTTCAATGGCAGCCGCCTCATATTCCCTGTTAACCAAAGCAGGAAACGCTTTTTTGTAAGTTTCTGCGGAATCCATGAAAGTCATGGCCGGTCTTCCGTTGCAAAAGGCTGTATACGGCTCCTGCATATATTCCGCCTTTTTTAAAAGAATGGCAAATTCATTTCTGTCCGCCAGACCAAAATTGGAGTAAAGATGAACAATAACCACCTTTTCCTCTCCCGAAGGAAGTGCGGCAAACAGCGCATCTTCATCCTTTTTTCCCTTGTATACAAAAACTTTTTCAACCTGACGCTCCTTTTCAATCTCGCCGGAAATTCTCTGTAAAAGAGTCAGCCTTTTAAAAATAGTTTCCCCAAAGGTTCTTCCTCCCGTTATGGTCCGGATTTCCCGACCGGGCATCCTGCTGTCATCATAAACTACGTAAATTCGTTTCATGCTTTCTTTTTACTCCTGCTTTTTATGAACATTGCGGCAATCCCGACAATGGTAAATACAAACATTAACAAAATACCGTAAATGGTATAGGGTCTTAGCAGCCCGCTGCTTCCAATTCCGAATATAGCCTCAATGTAGGCCGTAAAATCTCCCACTCCAAAGGGAATAGCCAGATAAGCCGCAAGCAGCTTAATGGTCCCGATTTCAAAAAGCCATCCTCCGAAGGAAAACAGCAGAATCAAGGCAAATCTTCCGTGAATCAGGTCCTGGGTAAAATCATACCACATTTTAACCACATCCAATCCCTTCAGCGCCGCCATTGCCCTTGCCGATGATTTCTGCCTGATAATATATCTGTTTAAATACCGGAAGGTAGGCAGTATGGATACATAGCATATTACAATCAACGCCATAACGCCTATAAATAACAGCGTAATAAAGGATAATTCTCCAAACACAAAAATATCCAGAGGCAGAAGAATCATACACAGCGCCAGCGTATCAAAAAAACGGTCTACCAGAATACTTAATACGCCTACCTGCCAGTGCTTCGTTTCCCTGCTGATACAGTAAATCCTGTACAGCTCCCCCAATTTCAGCGGGATGATTAAATTAACAAGGATAGTCTTTAAATATAGCAGTACAAACCTGCCAAATCCGATTTTGTGCTCCATTAAAACCAGATAAAGCCTTAACATCTTGGCTGTATGCACCAATATAAAGCCTGCCAGAAACAGGGGTATCAGCCACCACATGCATTAGTCCTCCAGCTTTGTAATCTGTTCACAGGTATAGGCTTCATGAACCCTCTCCCTGAACTCTGTATGAATATATTCATGGTTAAACAAATAGGTAAATGCCATTTTTAACACGTTCAGTGCCTGGTTAACCATTTTCACATTGGATACCTGGTCCTCCTCCCTCCAGGAAACGGGATAAAAAATGATGTCATGCTTATAATAGTGGGATGCTAAAATCATCACATAATTAAACATCAAATTATCCGGAAATTTATCAAAAAAACCATCCTCCAACATGGAGCTCTTATATAAATTCAGACCGGATCCCAAATCAAAAATCCTCTGTTTTGTCACAAAGGCAAAAATGAAATCGTAAACAATATTTCCAAAAGTGCGGAACTTAGAATACCCCTGAAGCTTGGAACCTCTCATGAACCTTGCTCCTAACACACAGTCGTGCTTTGTATAAATTCCCTTTGCAAGCATGGGAAGAAAATCCCTGATATTCCCTTGGTCGTCCCCGTGAAGCATGCAGACGTAATCATAGCCATTTTCAACCGCATAATGGAACGCCATTTTCTGGGAACCGCCCAGACCATAATTCTCCGTATTGCGCATCAGCTTAATCTGCTTTCCCGGATGCTCTGCAATATAGGCTAGCACAGCCTCTTCCGTCTTGTCGGTACTGCGGTTGTTCACTACAAGCACCTCTTCAAAATATGACAACACACTGCTATCCAACTGATTTAACACCCTTACAATCTGTTTCTCACAGTTATAAGCCGGAATAAATAACATCATTCTTTCACTCATATTAAGACCTCCCGTTTTCATCCTTCTGTTCCAAAAACAGCTTTCTTGTGACGAAATTATAAACCATAACAACGGCTGTCGCCACAATCTTGGCTGCCGCCGTCGCCATTCCGGGCGTAAGCAACTTAGCCAGGGCAGACACATGAACATAGATGACGTCAATGGAAAATTTGATAATCAATTCATTAATCCCCAATCCTACGAGGCTTAACACGGTAAATATCACAAATTCCCTTTTCCTGTCCATATCCTCCTTGCGCACAAAAACATATTTCATGCTCAGAAGATAATTGATAATCACGGAAACCGTAAAGCCGAAAAACGCACCGATTAAAGCCGCCGTATCCGTAGCCGTCCCCATGCCTCTTAAAACCGCTGAAATTCCTAAAGTAATGACAAAGTCAATTCCAAAGCAGATTACGCCTACTACGCCGAATTTCAATATCTGTTCCATTAGTTTTTTCATTTCATTTTCTCCTTTGGGCACCCTTTATAAATTATTCTTCTACCAGGGAAAGCACGCCCTCTGTCAATGACTTTAACAATTCTT
>N._stephensi_709_foregut__coassemble_376_pt1 | contig 16814 bp, 9 predicted proteins | sample N__stephensi_709_foregut__metabat2_low_PE_012 | metagenome-assembled genome bin N | reverse complement strand
CAGCAAATCAAACAAAGGAGTTACCCAAATGAAAGAATTTATCATTTCCACCGAAAGCAACTGCGACCTTCCCGCAGACTATATTAAAGAAAATGACATATGCGTCATACCGCATTATTACACTGTGGACGAGGAAGTATTCGGAGATAAAAAGGAACTGACCTGCAAAGAATTTTATGATGAAATGAGAAATTTAAAGAAGGTCGGCACCATGGCAAGCAACCCTGCCGTTATAGAAGAAAAATTCAGCGCCTACGCTAAAGACGGAAAGGATATTTTACATATCAGCTTTTCTTCCGCATTAAGCGGCGGCTGCGGAAACGTACAGATGGTTTCAAAACAGTTGATGGAGGACTTTCCTGACACTAATGTCATTGTAGTGGATACCCTTGCCGCTTCCCTGGGGGAAGGGATTCTGATTATGAAGGCTGTACAGATGAAAAAAGAAGGGAAAAGTCTTGCGGAAACCGCAAAAGCCATTAAAGAGCTTGTCCCCCACGTCTGCACCTTATTTACTGTGGACGACCTGAATTACCTTTACCGCGGCGGACGCCTTTCCAAGACCAGCGCAGTTATGGGCACACTGGTCAATATAAAGCCTATTCTCCGGGTCAATGAGGAAGGAAAGCTGGTAGCCCTTTCCAAAACCAGGGGACGCAACAAATCCTTACAGACCATGGCAAACCTGATGGATGAATATCTGGGGGAATTTAGGGATAAGCAGCTTACCATCGGTCTGATTCACGGCGACTGCGAGGAAGACGCTTTGTATCTTAAGAAGCTGATAGAAGAAAAATACGGCTATGACGATTTCCTGATTCAGCCCATCGGTCCCAGCATCGGCGCACATTCCGGTCCCGGAACCGTAGGTCTGATTTTCTTAGGGGAACACCGCTAAACCTTTATCTGTCCTGCCGCTTTTCTTTTCTGCTGTTACGGATACCGTTAACGATAGCCTTTAATCCGGGGAAAAGTACAGCGGCAACAGGCCAGATAACCCAGCTTACGCCCCAGTTTCCCCATTTCCATTTCATATATTCCAAGTTTTCAAAGGCGCCGGCTCTCAAATCAGGTCCGATAAAGCTGATACCCAGATAAAGGGCAGTCACGACGCACCAGTATGCCTTGGAGAAAAAAGAATCCGCCTGCTTTAATTCCTTTTTTTCTTTTGTATAATCCCCTTCCTGCAGCAGCTTTTCATAGCTTTCCCAGATGCTCCCAAACCGTACAAAACAGTAGACGCTGATGGAAACAGCCAAAAGAATAACCGCCACACAACAGGTATAAACCATATCCCCCGCTCCCAAAGCCACGGCAGCCATCAAAGGTATGATTCCCGCAAAAATCAATACAATGCCCGTGCATACGCCAATGCGATGGGGTGTTTCAAACTTTTCTTTCTTTTTCTCAACCAGCTCTTTTACACCAAAGCCCGGAGAAATTTTTTCTTTCTCCAAATATTCATATTTGGAAAGCCGCATCCCGGTTGTGGTCATAATGACAACGCCTATGGCGACAAGCAGCAAAAGAATCATGATGCCCAGCCCTCCCGCTTCGTCTTCTGATAGAAGGTTATTACCGTATTCCGATATTCCAGCCAGAATAATCAGACAGACAGGGGACATCACAAACAAACCTGCACCGATTCCCCTTATATTTGCCAGCTTCCTCGTAAGATCCATAAATTCATCCGCTTCTTCCACACAGATGCTTCTTACCGGCTCCTCTTCATCCGTACCTGCTGCCCGTACTGATGCAAAATCCTCCGTTTCTCCCTCTTCTTTCAAAAGATAATCCGTGCTTACGGCAAAAATATCGCTTATTTTAATGATTTTATCCAGCTCCGGAACCGACTGCCCGCTTTCCCACTTGCTTACGGATTGCCTGGAAATATCCATCTTATCCGCTAATTCCTCCTGGGACCATCCCTTCTGCTTTCTCAAAAGAGTAATTTTTTCTGCCAGTGTCATTGTTTTTCCTTCCTTTCGCCTTTCGCGCCAGATTCACTCCGGCATCGCATGTTTTCTTTACCCAAACGATATCGTCAGGAATATTTTAGCCCTAAAGGCGGTTGACAACCAGCAAGTGCCCTGGGAAATTTGACAACCGGCAGTTGCTTTTGGGTAAAATGAATGAAAAAGAGCTATAGCACGCCGCTCCTGCAGTGTGCTACAGCCCTTCTTTTTTATGTTTCCACTATTTTATCACTTTTATCTTTGTTAATTCATGCCGCTCCTAGCTATCCATTCTCCTGCGCCTTCTGGTAAAATACCATATAAAGATTGCACAAGCGCCCATAAAGCCTGCAACGCAAAGGGCTATCAGCATTCCCAAGGGCGTTTCATCTCCCGTTCTCGGCACATTCGTATTATTCGGATTTGTGGAATATCCGCTGTCTCCCGCATAATCGAGCATTTCCAGCGTACAATCCTCACGGCGTACATAGGTGCCGTCGTCACTTCTCTGAAGGAGATTTCCGCTGCTGTCAATGGCAAATGCAATATCCGGTGCAATCTGGTATCCGCCGGGCGCCTCTATTTCGGAAAGGGTATAATAGCTCAAACCACCCTGTACCGCCTTGAAGATTTCCTTCGGAAGCAATATCGGCTCGCCTGTTGAAGTAAAGGTATGGATTACCTCCCCTGCTTCATTTTTAATAACCAGCTTAGCCCCTGAAAGCGCCTGCCTGTTTCCGCCATCCAATTTACTTACCAAAACCTTAATCGGATAATCTAACATGACAATTCTTCTGTTTTCCACCAACTGACCGTTTACAAACACCTTGTTATCGGCGTCTACCATAAATTCTATGCTCTGTCCATAGCCATATCCGTCAGGCGCTTCTGTCTCCGTCAAAACATAAGTTGCTCCCGCCACAAAGGTACCATCCTCAAAGGAACGTCTCTCTTCCGTCGTCTCCCATGAAATCGGTGTAAAATTCGGGTCATCCTTGGCTGTTATGGTAAGCTTTGCTCCCACAACCGGATTGCCTGAGGTATCCAGCTTGGCAATGGTCAGCATCGGTTCGTCATACATGATAATCTTGTTATCATCCACCTTTGTATACTGCCCGTTACCCTGAACCAGATAAATATTTCCGTCTCTGTCAATGGCAAAGGGAATATCCACCGTCTTATAATAACCGTTAGGCGCCGTTACCTCACGCAGAATATACTCTTCATAAGATTCATTTCCTGCAATCAGTCTGCTTGTATCCACCTCGCAAGGCTCGCTTCCCGATATCCAGGACGCCAATACATTGCCGTCCTTATCCACAATGGATAATTCTGCTCCCGGCACTTCCACATGGTCATAGAAATCCTGTTTGCTGACCGTCAGTTTAATCTTTCCGTCAGAGATGCGGACCGTCCTGTTTTCAACCTTTTCTCCCTCAATATAAATCTGATGGTCCTCCTTATCGATGGTAAAGGTAATCGGATCTGCATAAGCATAGCCCACAGGCGCTTCCACCTCTGTGAGAATATAAGTACATCCCGGTGTAAACTCCAGTAAATCCCATGTTCTTACATGACCGTCGCTTACCCATGTCGTGGTTTCCCACCAGGGGTCATCTACCGTCTCCAGCATTAAAGTACAGCCTGCCAGACCGTACCCGTCGTCTAAGGAGAACTTGCCGATGCCCAGCCCCGCTTCATCATCCTCCATAACAATGGTGTTATTGACTACCTTCACGCCATCATCTCTTGTAATCACGCCGTTATCGGCGATATGCAGAATGATGTCCTCTGCTCTCTTATAGCCGTCGGGCGCATCCAACTCCTGAAGAATGTAATCAGCGTCGCACTCCAAATCGGCAGGCAGAACCGTATAGGATTTCTGTCCGTCAGATTGGAAGGTCACAATTTCTTCCCCAACTGTCCCTCTGTCCCTGTTATACTTCGATAATTTTAAGGTAGCTCCCTTTAATATGAGACCGAAGCTGTCCTGCTTACGGATTTTCAACTCAATGGGCGTGTCATAAATCATAAAGGTATCTCTATCCGCATTTAAATTGGGCGTCCTGCCATCCAATAACTCGATATCATATTTTGTTCTGTCAGTTTTATCAAACGTCAGACGGAACACAATATCCCTTGCAGTCAAATAACCATCTGGCGCATTTTTTTCTCTTATGAGATACACACCATCACTCAATGCATCAACCTTTACCGGACGACCTGCGGTAACATAGTCGTTCAATGTTACTTTATCCAGTATTTCTTTTTTATCATAATCATAAGCATAAATCTCAAACTCCGCTCCCGGCACATCCAGTCTGGTACTTGCGTCCAGCTTTCTTAAATAAAAAGGCTCTTTCTTCTTGTCAACCATGGTAATGGTTGCATTCGTAAGCAACGTGCCTGTTCCCGTGCCTTGGTACAACCTGCCGTCCGAACCGACGGAAAACTTGATATCATCTGCAAATGCATAGGTATCCGGCGGGCTGATTTCCCTTAATGTATATACATTATAACCCGTTTTGGGCGCTGTCAAAATTCCCAGGGGCACTTCGTAGGGTGCAACTCCATTGGTCGTGAAACGATGGATTTCCTTACCGTTCCCATCCAGAATTGCCAATATTGCATTAGCAAGCTCTGTTCCCGGATTCTCGGAAGCCTCTTTGCTGACTGTCAGATTAATCGGTCTGTCCCTCACAACAATCGTATGACCGTTTTTCTCCGCGTTTCCGTTCACAGTAATACTGCCGTCCGTATTAACGGTAAATTCCGCATCCGGCATATAGCCATAACCATCCGGAGCAATCATTTCAGACAATACATAAGTCTTTCCGATTTCCAACACGCCTGCCATCACGCTGTGGGGACGTTGGTCATTGGAGGTCCAGCTGTCCAAAGTCTTATCGGGCTTGCCCTTTTCAACTATTTTGAATACGGCTCCCTGGATTTCCGCACTTCCGTCAACCGCCTGCTTGCTGACCCATACTTCAACAGGCGCATCCTTATAAGCAACTTCTTTCGTGCTGTCATCCACAATCACAAACCGGGTTTCCTCCTCGCTTAAGGAATACCCCTTCGGTGCAGCAGTCTCCTTCACATAATAAATACCGCAAGGCAAATCATCAAATACCGCCCAGCCATCCTTATTCGTCGTTACCGGATTTGCCACTCCCGCAATATTGACCTTTTCCTTCTTGCCGTTTACTTCCTGGTACAGGGTATACTGTGCGCCTGAAAGAGGCGGATTCCCCTGGGCAATAGCCGTTTTTGTAATCAAAATCCTGCCCTTTATGGGAACATTTTTAACAATCGCCTGATCTGTCAGATTCGCCCCGCCTACCCACATTATCTCATCGTCTGTCAGATTCGCCCCGCCTTTAATCTGAGGGTCGCCATACTTATTAATACTGTCTTTTCCCTCTCCTAAAAGGATTTCATTTCCGTCCTCAGGGTCATAATAGCCTGCCGGGGATGAAGTTTCTTTTATGGTATAAATGGTATCCTTATCATCCTCTTCCACATGAATCCGTTTAAAGTATGCGATTCCATTCTCATCCGTTACTGCCGAACCCATTTCGGTCGTTGTTCCGTTATAGGTTTTATACATAACAAAGGTAGCATTTGCTATAGGGCTTCCGGTCTCACTGTCAACCTTTTTCAGCTTCACGCTGATATAAGGCGCATTGGAACGCCTGTTGTTAATAGTAAGGGACGCCTTTCCTGTGTCCGTTACATACTGCGTCTGCGTAGTGTCGGAATCCACAACCACCTTGTAAACCCCCGTATCCCTTACAAATCCATCCGGCGCCTTTGTTTCCTGTATATAATAGGTTCCATAGCGAAGCTCTGTAAAATCTACATATCCGTCATCCCCTGATTCTGCCGTAGCTACCGGAAGCATATTTTCATCAAAGAGGGTAAAAACAGCTCCTGCCAAAGCACTATATGTACCATTTCCTGCACCGTCCGCATCAGTTCCTTCGCCATTTTTCAAAAGCCTTATACTGCCGTTTTCTTTTTCATTATCAATCGAAAGGCTGTATACGCCGTTGCTGCTGTTAAAACCACTCGTAATATCGCTGGCGGTTATGTTCCATGTAGTTCCCGCTGCCTTATAGCCTTCCGGCGATTCCAGCTCCTTTAAAGTATAATTGCCATAGGGGATATCATGGAACACAACCTCCCCGTTCTCATTGGTTACGCCCTCTGCCATTTGTTTCCCGCTCTGGGTATAAAGTCCGAATCTGGCGCCGGAAAGCATCGTTGTAGTGGAATCCTTATCCCGTTTAAGAATCCTGACATCACACTTAATGACCTTATTAACCATGGTTACTTCCACGTCGCCAATGATATTTACCGTCACGTTCTTATCGGAGGCAGCGGCATATCCCGTTTTTCCTTTGTTTTCCCTAATCACATAATTACCGAAGGGCACATCCGTAAATACCGCAACGCCCTGGCTGTCGGTCTTAACAGGTCCCTTTACCACAGTTGAGCCATTTTCAGCATACAAGGTAAACTCTACATCCGATAAGGTCTGCGCCGGCATACTGTTGTCGGTCTTGGTAATGACGATATTGCCTCTGGCAGGCTCGTTTTCTACCGTAATATCTTTTATCTGGTCTTCCGTTTCCGTTCCCTTTCCTACGGTTATGGCATGAAGGGTATTATCCAGCACATAATTGCTGGGAGCCGCAGTCTCTCTATAGTAATAGGTCCTTCCAAGCTCTAACCCGCTCAGCGTCACATATCCGTCTGTACCGGTGATACCGGAAGCGATTCTGTCCGTACCGTTGATATCGCTATAAATGGAAAAGGATGCACCGGAAAGTTCTGTATTCGTGCCCTTTGCCACCTTCTTAATCCGCAGACTGCCCGTAGCGGGAATATTGTCAACATCCAAAACGCTTACTGCGCTTCCGTTATAGGTAACAGAGAGTTTGTTCCCATCATCAGCATCCCTGGCAATTACTATTTCAACTGCTGCATTCGGGGATGGAAGCTTATATCCCGGAGGCGGTGTAATCTCTTTCAGATAATAAGTACCCTCTGCATAACCGGAGAAGTCTGCTGTGCCTGATGAAGTAGTAATCCTTGTATCAAGCAAAGTTGTACAGGCACTATCAGAATAAAGCCCAAATTCCGCTCCCTGAAGGATATTCCCGTATTCATCGAGCTTTCTAATATGGATATCCGCCGAATTCGTTCTGTCCTTGTTGACATTGGGAACTTCAATTTCGTAATATTCAATACCCTTTTCATCCCTCTGAAGATACGCCTGGTCATAATCGGTAATGACTTTTTCCTGTTCTAAAAGGGTATACCCGTCAGGCGCCTGAAGCTCATAAAGATGCAGCTCATACCCCAAAAGAGTATTATAGCATTCAAAAACAGCAATACCGTCTTCTCCGGAGGTTGCCTCTCCGAGCACTTCGCCGTTTAAACGCAGTTCAAACCTCGCACCCTCCAAAGGCTTTCCGGTAACGGAATCCACCTTCTTCACGCGGATTTCCCTCCGCGTCACAGATCCTGCCGTGGAAGAACTGAAGTTGACGTTATCTACACTGCCGCTTTCCTTTTCAAAGCTTTTGCCCTCTCCTTCAAAAAGAACCGTATTGGTAATCCTTTTTCCTTCCAGCTCCTCTGCCAGACAATTAAACCTCGTAGTAAACACAAACTGGTAACAGTCGCTGCCGATATCAGGCAGCTGTACAATAATCCTGCCGTTGACTACGGTAACCACATACTGGCTTCCCATAACCTCCGTTCTGTTTCCGTTTGCGTCCAGCTTATACAGCTTTCCGCCCGCATAATCAAAATAATCGGCAAGGTCATCATAAATCTTTGGGCTTTGGATGCCGCTCATATCATTCCGCGCCTCATTGATGGTAACCGTCCATTCCACATCCCTGGTGCCCCATTTATAGTTATAGGTTTTATTCAGGACGCCGCCTACGACGCCTTCCACAGTGCTTTCATCATCATCCTCTACAGTAATATTCCCTTCATAATCAACGGAAATCTCCGCATGGTTGGTATACCTGCCGCTTTCGTTAGCTTTATCTAAATCAGGAACCTTGGTGCTGTATATAATCTGGAAAGCCTGTGTATAAAACCTGCTCTCCTCAGAGGACTTTGTCAGGGTATAGGAAAGCGTCTGCTTTCCTCCGCTGGTACCAGTAACAGGTTCCCTGTATACCGGACTTGCATCATAATACATATCCTGGATTCTGAAGGTTCCCGGTATATACTCCATACCCTCCGGAAGAATATCCGTAAAGGATATGCCCTCTACCTTTAACTGCGGCTCATTTACGGTTACGGTCCACTCTACAGTCCCGTTAGGCTTAATCTGTCCATTCTTATACATAAGCTCCGGTTTTTTTACCTGAACATATCTTTCCGCATCCGCCTCTACAGGATTCGTGGGATTCAATGAGCTTGTAAGCTCCGAATGGTTTTTAAAGCCAACCCAGCTGTTTTCCCCATATTGTCCGGGATTTATAATCTCTGTGACAACCGTTATTACCTGGCGTTTGTTAATATTTCCCAGGTTAAATTGAATTCCACCCGTTATTTCTGTGGCAGCCGCTCCTTCGGCGCTGATAAATTTCATCTTGGAGGTATCAAAAGTATCCGTGACGGTCACATTGTTCATTTCCACATTTTCCGGATTCACAATAATCTGCCACGTCAAGCGGTTTGTAATGCTGTTATAACCCGTACAGGTCTTTTGCAGCAGGGTAACTCCCGGCACGGTCACTTCCCGGGTCACATTATACTTAACGCCGTTGTTGCCTTTCAGCGTCCCTTTATTTTCAAAGGACTGCTGGGCAAGATTCGTTACATGGGTAGTATAAGTAACGGTATAGGTCTTTGTATCATTCTCACTGCCTGAAAACTTGATGACAAAGCCGGTTACGGCTCCATCCTCTGTCGTTGTGTCTAATGTACTTCCCGCAGGCAGTGCAGGACTTACTTTAATACTATTGGCATTTCCTGCCAATTCCTGCCCATCTCCAAAAATATCCGTGTAGCTGAGGCTTTTCAGATTCAGGTTTTCTTTGTTGATGACAACGGTCCAGTTGATATTTCCGTTGGCGTCCACCTTGGAACCGCTTTTACTGAGCACATCCGGTCTGATGGTAACCTCTCCCTCGTCCTCGGACCACTCCGTTGTTTTATCTTCCGGCTCAAAATAAGCCGTATTCTTAATTAACTGACTTGTACTGTCATTAATCGCTCCAAAGTCGACTCCATCATAATAAGTACAGAAAGTGACCTTAGCGCGCCAGTCCGGCTTGCAGTCAACCACCTTGATATCAATGGACGTATCCCCGTCCTCCGCATTGGTTTCCACATATCCGCCGTTCCCCCAGGAAAGTCCATCCACCTTGGGATACCCCGGAACCTCCGCATAGGTAAGCCCCTCCGGCAGCTCATCATGAATGGTTCCCGAAATGTAATCTCTCCCATTTGCCCCCAGGGAAACCGTCCATTCAATATAGTTCCTGCCATTTTCGCTGATAATACGGCTGCCGGTCTTATCCATGGTAACAGGCCCCGGCTCCGGCTTCTCCTCAACGCCCGTTTTGCCCGTGGTATCAATGGAAAAATCAAAATTACCGGAGGCAGTGGGGAATTTTACCTCCACATGCTTGCCCGCCTCCTGGTTTTCTTCACTTAAGCCTCCCTCAAACTGTACATAAAAAGGAATGTTCCTGTTCTGTGCATTATCATCAATTTCATAAAAAATAAAGGTCAGTGTGCCATCCCGCGAAATATAAACCTTACCGATTGACGTCTTCCCGTCAACATCCGCCAATTCATGCTCCGCCTGCACATCCACCCTGACGCTTTCCGGAAGCTTGTAAGTATATGCGCGTCCCGGCTCAATGGCGGAAGGAAGTCCCAGCATAAAATCCAGTCTCATATTGATATCCGCATTGTAAGGAAGTTCAAAATTGCCGTTCTGGGTTATCTCCGTTACCTGGGTTTTCCCGCTGTCATCCTGGTAGCTTGCCTTCAGGGTCAGCTTATCCAGCGTAATGGTCGTATTGTCAAAAATATCTGTTGTGCCGCTTTCCGCATAGTATCTCCGCAGGGCGGTTCCACCCGAGGAATTATCCTCAGGGATAGAATTAAAATTGGACGATCCTCCCTGCGTCTGTGTAGATGAAGACCTCTGGAAAACACCGTTGCCCGATACGCTCCGGGTGCCGCCGCTTCTTCCGCTGGCGCTGACGTCCGTAAACATTCCCGTCGATAAAAGCGCCACAACCAGCAAGGCTGCAAACATTCTCCTAAAAAGTCTTCTTTTTCCTCCGTTTGACAGTTTTTTCTTCATAAGAACATTCCTCCCCAATCCTATGATTTTTGCTGTTTGTTACCTGATTTGCTTTGCGACGGCGCCGATAACCAGACGCTGCTGCGCCGTCCCGTATTCACAGGTAGAAAGCAGTATAACCTGCCCGTCAATTTCTATGGAATCGTCATACCAGAAGGAATTACGCTTCAATTCCCCCAAATATTCTTCTGTATCCCCGTCTGCACCGGGAAGCTCGTTGTAATGAAAATACGCTTCATCCGTTAAATCAATTAAGGCTGCGGCAAACACCTTGTAGGGTTCATCGCCGTATCCCCAATCCATGTATATCCATTCATGCTCCTGCCTGAATTTCTCCCTTTTGTATTTTTTAAGTCCCCCGAACATGGTCCCGTCCTTCATGTGATGCCCATGCAGAAGGATAAACCCGTCGTTCGGACTACAGCTCTCATCCATAAATATGGCGCCGTGGCTGTTGGACTCCTGCGTAAAGTCATGGTACAGATAATAGGAATTATCCCTCTTTACCACCGGATAATAAATCTCTGTATCCGGAATCGTAATCCACGCCACATAATCAGGATTCATCGCCTTTAACCTCATGGCATTTCTCTCGTAAATCTCCTGCCACTGTGCAGTCCGCGCGCCGTTTTCACCCTCCATACCGCTTTCCTCCGGCAGCTGCCGCAATCCGGCAACAGTATCGTCCACTTCCTTCTGCTTACGGTACTCTCCGTAATACTGTAATAAAAAGTAACCTGTCGCCAGAAAAACAACAAGAAAAAGGCATCCTAAGCAAAGCAACACCCTGTCAAATCCCCTGTTTGTATTTCCGCCTTCCTTTGCATTCCTCTTCATATTCAAATTCCGTTTCCTATATGAATAGTATCTATATCATCCCCTTTGAAACAGGGGCTTTTAACTTTGATATTTTGCCGCATAGGTAAAGTAGTCCATATTTTGTTTTATTTTACTACTTCCGGCTGTAATTTGCAATAAAGAAATCATCTTTTTGGGTGTCTTTTTCGTGATTTTGCACAAAGTTTTATACTTTTTTTGCAAAAGAAAGCCCCGGACGGCATAAAAACCGATCCGGGGCAGGAATTTTCTGACTTTTCAAAAAGACCGCGCCTGCATCCTACATCATTCCATCCATTCCGGGCGCTGCCGGCATAGGCGGAATATTTTCCTTGATGTTCGCTACAACCGATTCCGTTGTCAGCAATGTGGAAGCTACGCTGGTAGCGTTCTGCAAAGCGCTTCTTGTAACCTTTGCAGGATCTAAAATACCGCTTTCCACCATATCGGTATATTCTTCCTTTAAAGCGTCATAACCGATACCGGGTTTGGATTCACGTACTTTATTGATGATAACGCTTCCTTCCAGTCCCGCATTGGATACGATATGGTACAAAGGCGCTTCCAGTGCCTTCAAAATAATCTGCGCTCCCGTCTTCTCGTCGCCCTCCAGCTTATCAGCCAGCTTTTCTACATCCTTTGCAGCATGGATATATGCAGAACCGCCGCCTGCAATAATCCCTTCCTCTACTGCCGCCCTTGTAGCAGCCAAAGCATCCTCTAAGCGGAGCTTTGCCTCCTTCATTTCGGTTTCGGTAGCTGCACCTACGCGGATAACCGCTACGCCGCCTGCCAGCTTGGCAAGTCTCTCCTGTAATTTTTCCCTGTCGAAATCAGAGGTAGTCTCGTCAATCTGCTGTTTAATGCTTGCGATTCTTGCATCAATGGCAGCTTTTTCGCCCTCTCCGTCAACAATAACAGTATTTTCTTTCTGAACCTTAACAGACTTTGCACGCCCTAACTGGTCCATGGTAGTTTCCTTCAAATCCATGCCAAGCTCGGAAGAAATTACCTGTCCGCCTGTAAGGATTGCAATATCCTCCAGCATTGCTTTTCTTCTGTCGCCATAGCCGGGCGCCTTTACAGCCACCACATTGAAGGTTCCGCGCAGCTTATTCACAATCAGGGTTGTAAGGGCTTCTCCCTCAACATCCTCCGCAATGATCAAAAGCTTTGCTCCCGACTGTACAATCTGCTCTAACAGGGGCAGAATCTCCTGGATATTGCTGATTTTCTTATCTGTAATTAAAATATAGGGATTATCCAGGGTTGCTTCCATCTTTTCCATATCCGTCGCCATATATGCGGAAATGTAGCCTCTGTCAAACTGCATACCTTCTACCAGGTCAAGCTCTGTCTGCATGGTCTTGCTTTCCTCAATGGTAATAACGCCGTCTCCGGAAACCTTTTCCATAGCGTCCGCAACCAGATTACCCACTTCTTCATCTCCGGATGAAACTGCCGCAACCTTGGCAATATGCTCCTTGCCTTTTACCTTTGAGCTCATTTTTGCAATCGCTTCCACTGCGCAATCCGTTGCCTTCTTCATACCCTTTCTCAAAATAATAGGGTTTGCGCCTGCCGCCAGGTTTTTGATACCTGCATTTACCATAGCCTGTGCCAAAACAGTTGCCGTTGTGGTACCGTCCCCGGCAACATCATTGGTCTTGGTTGCAACCTCTTTTACCAGCTGTGCCCCCATATTTTCAAAAGCATCCTCTAATTCGATTTCCTTTGCAATGGTAACGCCGTCGTTGGTAATCAGGGGAGCGCCAAAGGATTTGTCCAATACCACATTTCTTCCCTTCGGTCCTAAGGTTACCCTTACGGTGTCCGCCAGCTGGTTTACGCCGGATTCCAATGCTGCACGCGCTTCTGCGCCGTATTTAATCTCTTTTGCCATTTTTATGACCTCCTAATATTCCCACAATGAATTTTTATTTTTACCGCCTACTGGATAACTGCAAGGACATCCGACTGGCTTACGATAATAAAGGTTTCGTCGTCCGCCTTAACCTCTGTTCCCGCATATTTGGAATAAATGACTTTATCCCCTTCCTTTACTTCCATCTTAACCTTTTCGGTTCCGGGACCTACTGCCACAACCTCAGCCTGCTGGGGTTTCTCTTTCTCGGTTCCGGGAAGGACAATGCCGGATTTGGTTGTCTCTTCTGCAACTAACGGTTTCAATACAACTCTGTCGCCAAGTGGTGCTAATTTCATAATTAAAAGCCTCCTTCTATGTCGTCTGATTTTCTCTTTTATTAGCACTCGATTCCTTTGAGTGCTAACTTCAACCCATATATTAGTAATTAATGGAAGGTGTTGCAAACCCGTTAAAATCCATTCTGCTCCACCTTCCTCGTTTTTTCATATGTTTTTCTCAAATATTCTCTTTTTTTCTTATGAACCCCTGATTCCCACACATTTAATACTTATTTAATAATTATGCTTATTTTTGCCCTACAAAAGCCCCAAATGCTCCATGGCGCGGTAAATGCCGTCCTCGTGGATTTCCGTTGTAATATAGTCTGCACATTCCTTCGCAGGAGCGCTTCCGTTTCCCATACATACGCCGATCTTTGCAAATTTGAGCATATCCACATCGTTGACACTGTCCCCTACCGCTATGGTATCCTCCAAATCAATCCCCAGCTTTTCGCACACAAGCCCGATTCCCTTTGCCTTGGAAAATCCCTTAGGCACAAACTCCGCCACGCCGAAAACATGCTCCAGCACTTCAAAGTCTCCCCTGAGATTTTTGTATAATTCCTCCGGGTCCACATTCCTTGCGTGAATGCTCGCCTTACAGGCGTCAATGGTCCTAACCTTCTGCACGGGCAAAAAATTATGAGGAAGCGCATCGTTGATATACCGGAGATACCAGTCATCCTCAAAATCATTTACCATTTCCTCATCATAATAAATATATTCTGTTCCTTCTAATATATACATGGCTTTATATTGGCGGAAGGCTGTAATCATCCTCACATACTGTTCCTTTGACAGGGAATATTGGAACAGCATCCGGTTATCATATTCCCCGTAGGTGCCGCAGGATGCCACTATCCCGTCAAAGCCCATGGAAAGAACCTCCTCCTTGGGAACCATAATCCGGCTCCTGCCGGTACAGATAAACGCCAAATGCCCGTTTTTCCGGATTTGCCGGATTGCTTCCACAGTGGACGCTTCCACAGGCTTCCCCTGCTCATATAACGTCCCGTCTATATCAAAAAATACCGCTTTCCTTTTCATCTTTTCTCTAACCGCTCCCTGTATCCGGGCGCATTCTTTATCTCAAACTTGTTGTTAAACATCTCATATTCCGCATCGGAAACCAAATCCGCAAGCGTCTGCTCCACATTGTACTTAATCACGAAACCGCATGCCACGCTGGGCGTTAAATGGGCATCCTCAAAATCAAGGCACTTCTGCTGCACCCGCCTGCAATATTCCTCCGCTTCCCCGTCCTCCGCCATGGGAATCAGCACATTAAAGAAATCACCGCCGCATCTGCCGATAATATACTCCGGCTTTGCCTCCGCCTTTAAGAAGCCTGCAACCACCTGAATCAAACGGTCGCTCTCTTCATCTCCGAAATTGTCATTGACATATTTCCAGTCATTGATATTCGCACAGATAACAGCCACCGGAACCGCCTGGGAGCGGTCGATAATCTGCATCTTATTGTCAAAATAAGTACTGTTGAGCACACCGGTCAGCGCATCTTCCTTTTCGCCATGCTTTACCTGATACTGCTCCTTTTCCAGCCTTTTTTCCAAATCATCCACATATAAGGACAATTCAGCGGCTTCATAGGTTTTTGCCGCCTGCTGCGTCAGCTGGGTTACCACCGCCTCTAACAGATTCTCCCCCGCCCCGTCACAGCTTTCCTCTTCCTTGGTGTACAAATGGGCGATGGTCCTGCCCGCCACCCGTATTTTTCTGCCCGGCGCATTTGCCGTATCCGGCTTAAAGCCTGCAAAACTGCCTGCACTGGCAGCCTTCTCCCCATGCCTGTCCGTAAGCAGGAGACTGACGCCCGTTACCTTATTGACGCTTTCTAAAAGCCGCGACAGCTGTCCGATATCATAAATCTGGTCAAGGCTGTAATTGCGAATATTGTCTTTCAGCCGTTTTTCCAACGGTACAAGTCCAAATGCCATATCCGTTCCCTCTCTTTTACAAATGTCCTGAAAATCACAGGCAGTAAATTAAAATTATTATAGCTTTTTTCAGGCTCTTTGTCCAGTAAAAACCGCCTTCAAAAAATCTCCGGAAAAAGTGCAAAAAAACATAACAGGCAGTTGTATTTTTATGAAATTGTGCTAAAATATTATTAATTATGGAGCTTATATACCGTATGTTTTAAAAGGAGGGATACAAAATGGATATTGCAGCTTTATCCATGTCAATGGCGCAGACGGATTTGATGAACAGCGTAGGCATTGCCATGTTGGACAAATCCTTGGAGCTGACCACTGATTTGGGAGAAAATCTTACTTCCATGATTGACCATTCCATGGAATTATCCGTAAATCCGCATATTGGAGCCAATATTGATATTTCCGTATAGCCGAATACCTACAGGCGGTTATTTGGCTCATCATCCGCAGGAATAAATGGTTTGCAAAAAATATAAGGGGATTCTTATGAATATCTGTAAGCGTTTTATTAAGAATCTGACGGATGTGCTGACTGGAGAGCGACTTCTTCCCGATGTGAGCAAATACCGCTATGTCTGCTATGTTCTTGCATTTGTTCACGTCGCCATTTTCGTCAGATTTTATTCTATACATTATACAATTTTATATGTTTATAATTTTCTTTCCGTTATTTTTTATCTGGCTATAGGTACGGTTCTGCCCAAAAAAGGAAATTTCTACGCCACATACCTGTGCTGCTACATTGAGATTTTAATCCATTCTCCCCTAGCCACGCTTCTTGCAGGATGGGAATGGGGTTATATGGTTTATATTCTGGCATTGATTCCGGTAGCATTTTACCTGTCCTATTCCACGGAACAGTTCGGACGCAGCGTAGCAAAGCCCTTTGTCTTTACCTTCATTGCCATGTGTGTATTTATCCTGACCAGGATTATAAGCGTTTATATCGATCCTATTTATACCTTCCGGTATTATGACAAAAACCTGACCCTTGCCTACAATCTAAACGCCGGTCTTGCTTTTGTCATGCTGATATTTTTTTCGGTTTTGTTTACCATTGAAATCCGGAGAAACGAAATGCGGCTGGAATCCCAGAACCGTATTTTATCGGATGTTTCCAGCAAGGACCCTTTAACCGGACTTTTAAACAGGCGCAGCATGGATATCCATTTAAAGGAGGCGTTGGAGCTTTTTAAAAGTAAAGGCAGGATTTTTTCCGTTATCATCGGCGATATTGATGATTTTAAGCTGATTAACGATACCTACGGACACAATGTGGGCGATGAAATCCTTGTTAACGTGGCAAACACCATCTGTTCCAATGTACCTGAGGATGCAAAGGTGTGCCGCTGGGGCGGGGAGGAAATACTGATTCTCATTCACGGCAATGCCAAAGTTACCGCGCCTATTGCTGAAAATATCCGGAAGGCAATTTCTAATTCCAGGACCCAGACCGACGACGCCGTAATCGGCATTACCATGACCTTTGGTATGGCGGAATACCAG
>N._stephensi_709_foregut__coassemble_372_pt1 | contig 16835 bp, 13 predicted proteins | sample N__stephensi_709_foregut__metabat2_low_PE_012 | metagenome-assembled genome bin N | reverse complement strand
GCTTTGAAAAAAACTGTTTTCCACAGGGACGTTATAGGCTTTGGTCTATGGATTCTAGTTCCTGCCCTTGCCTTTTCTGCGGTTTCCACAAAGCTTTTATGGTATCAGTATCCGGCAGTAACTGCTCTTTTAATCGGCGCCGCCGCGATTATAGGAAAAATTGCGGAAAATAAAGCCCTTCCCGGTATTCTTAGGGGAGGCATCTGTTGCTGCGCCTTTTTTTGCGCCGGCATTTATTCCCTGATTTTAGCAGGGACCTTTTATCATTACGGAATTGACGGCGCCCAGACCAATGATTTCCAGCTGCTCATCCAAAGCACGGCAGAAGCCGAAGAAACCAGAGGATTTCCTGCCTATGTCGTTCTTGAACCGGAACAGCCGGAGCAGCCCTATAAAGAAGAATGGGCACAGCAGGATGTATTTTTAGCAGAGGCTTATGGGGACTATTTGTGCATACAGGGGGGAATAAATGCGCTTCTTGCAGATTTAGAAGCGGACGGCGTGGCTTCCTCTGACGGTTATCTGCTTTTTACCACGGAGCCGTATTATCAGTCTGTTGTGCTGCCTGCGCTGACGGAAAAGAATATTTCTTCCCATATTATCAATAGTCGGGGGAGTTATGTCGCGCTTTGCGTGGAATGAGAGGAAAAGTTTATATCCCCTGATTTTAAGCGTCCTGTTCCCCGGCGATAACTTTAGGAATTTGGTGCATATCCGCTGCAATATCCGTAAAGGAAGAAAAAAAACTGCCAATAATCTTTTTGGTGGAAGCCAGACAATACAAATCCACCATTGCATCCTGAATACCTGCTACGCTGTTCCTGGATAGATTCCGCTCCTGATTGGAAATAATCCTTCCGGGAAACCGCTCTCTTAACGCATCCTCTTCGGAAAAATCATCGGTGGCAAGGTAAAACATCGTATCCGGGTCATGGGCAATTTCCTGATTCATAGTTTCAATAAAGCTCTGGGTGGAACTTTTTCCAATGGCAGGCATATTGTCGGTTCGTCTAATGTGGACTCCTACGGCATGTTCCCCCAGCTCTTTCTGCTTCTTTCTGATTTTCTCCTGTACCTTTGCGGCGGGGATAAAAGAGGAATAATCGTGGCAGGGGTAAAAATGCTCCTCTGTGGCGATATAAACATAAGGTCCCAAGGAAGAAGCGAAGGTTTCCTCCAGGGTGCCGTCGCCTTTGTGGGAACGGATACTTTCATTATTCAGAAAAATGCCAAAAATAAAAGCGGTTATCTGATACCACAGTTTTTTGATATTCCATTTTGAATCAATATTGATGACCCTAAAAGAGTCTGTAGGTTCAAAAATTTTTTCAAAGGGACAGCCCAATTCCGGGTTCACAAACCAGATAACGGTCAGCTTTTCTTTGCGTTTTTCTGCCAGTATCCGCGCAGAATTTATGGCGCGCATTCTATTGCATAAACCTCCGATAGGTTGTATTATTAACATAATATGTCCTGCTTTCTGCCAAAGGCGGTATTAAGGGGGCAAAACACCCATTACAGTATATCAAAAAAAAGAGTGTGCGTATATGAAAATTTTGCAGGTAAATACCGTAATCAGAGGAAGCAGCGTAGGCAGGATTATGGCTGATTTATATGAGATAATAAAAGCTTCCGGCAACGAAGCCAGGGTTGCAGTGGGAAGAGAACCCATGCCGGAGGGCTATGAAGGAATTCTTATCGGAAATAAAGGGGATTTTTACCGGCACGTGGTAAAAAATTTCCTTCAGGGAGAGGCTGGCTTTGGTTCGGCTGAGGTAACAAGGAGGTTTCTTGCCTGGGTCGATAAGGAGAAACCGGATTTGATACATCTTCACAATATCCATGGTTTTTACCTTCAGGTGGAATTGCTTTTTGAATATATCAAAAAAAGGAATATTCCCGTTGTATGGACCCTTCACGACTGTTGGAGCTTTACCGGGCATTGCGCTTATTATGATTTTGCCGCATGTGAAAAATGGAAAACGGGCTGTCATACCTGTATGCAGCACGCCAAGGTATATCCCTATGCGATTTTTAAAGATAATACTACGGTTTCCTATACAAGAAAGCGGAAGGCGTTCTGTGGTGTAGAGAATCTGACAATCGTTACCCCCAGCCATTGGTTAAAGGGGCAGGTGGAGCAGTCATTTTTAAAGGAATATCCGGTTACCGTCATACCGAATGGAGTGGATTTGTCCGTATTTACTCCGGTCATTGACCAAAATGAAGATAAAAGCGATACTAATGGTATAAAAACAATACTAGGAGTTGCGAACATATGGGAGCTTCGGAAAGGGCTTGTTTATTTTGAAAAGCTGGCAAAGGATTTACCTGATGATTACAGGGTGGAATTAATCGGCGTCAGTAAGAAACAGAAAAAGGAGCTTCACAAAAAATACGGCAGTAAAATGATTGCAAGGGAAAGGACTGCCAATGCTGTAGAGTTAGTGGAAGCATACCGGAATGCGGCGGTTTTTGTTAATGCGACCTTAGAGGATAATTTTCCCACCACCAATCTGGAAGCCCTTGCCTGCGGGACTCCGGTCGTGACCTACGCCACGGGCGGAAGCGGCGAGGCGGTAACAAAAGAGACGGGAATTGTCGTGCGAAGAGGCAGCTATGACAAGCTTTTGGAGGCAGTTTTAGAAGCGGCGGCAGGACGATTTTCCAAAGAAGCATGTTTCATGCGTGCAAAGGAATTTGATAAAAAAACGAGATATGAAGAATATCTTAAGCTTTATGAAGAAGTATTGGGAACAGCGGCGGATAAATAAACAATGGAAAAGATAAAGGCGGCAGGAAAAGGAACAGTGAAGGGAGTTGCTATTTTTGTAATGGCATTTCTTTTTGTTGTTCTTTTTTATTTATTTTGCAGCGGTTTTTTTAATTATAAGGATGCGGCGTTTCTTTATTCCGTAGAATCCCCTTTGGGTATAGGCTGCTTGTGTATGCTTGCCGTTCTTTTCTTTGTGCTTTTTTATCATATAGCAGGTGGTATTTTGTCGCGATGCAGCGAAAGGACGCTGAAAATAATTTGTTTTTGTCTGGTTTTTATTGCGCTGTCCGTTCAATTTTATTTTTTGTTTTATGTGAGGAGCTATTACAAATGGGACAGCGGCTTTGTTATTGGGGCGGCGGCGTCTCTGGCGGAACAAGGGCGGGTTGCGGACGAAGCCTTTTATTATATGTCTGTTTATCCCAATCAAAACACTTTTGTTTTGATTACGGCAGCATTGGTAAAGCTGGGAAATCTTTTGGGGATATCCGTTGCGGGCAGACCCCTGCTTTTTAACCTGTTCAATATGGTGTGTCTGGATTTGTCGGTTTTTCTGGTGTTTCCCATTATGAAAAGAATAAGACCGAATCTGTCCGGCTGGAAGCTTTGCAGAATTTTACTGGTTTTACTTTGCAATCCTTTTCTTTATGTAGGCGTGTCATACTATTATACCATTACCCTTTCCCTTCCGTTGTCCCAGGGATTTCTTTATCTGATTCTTTCCTTTTTTCGCAAAGAAAGCCGGGGGAAAGAAGCAGAACGGGTTAACGGTAAGCCTTTGGTGTTTAAAATGGTTTTGGCGGGGATTTTGCTGGGAATAGGCTATGAACTGCGGGCTACTGCGATTATCTTTGCAATAGGGGTTTTAGTCACGGGCGTCTGGATGCTTGTAGAAGGGTGTTATAAAAAAAGAAGCACATTTATTCTTGCTTTAAGCGTTATGGCATTAACGGCGCTTTTGGCAGCGTCAGGGATGAACTTTTGGCAAAAGGATTATGTGGGAATCGACACAACGGATACGGCTTTTCCCACAAGTCATTGGCTGATGATGTCTTTAACCATGCCGGGAAGCCACAATGGGGAAGACGAAGCTTACACGGCGTCTTTTCCAACCAGAGAGGAAAAAGTGGAGGCAGTAAAGATTCGCATGAAGGAAAAGCTGGAAGCTATGGATTCCGGGGAATATCTCACGCTGATTAAGACAAAGATGAAAAACACTTTTGGAACGGGAATGAACGGTTATACGACCTTTTTGGCGGACGCCTTATACACAGACGGCGTTTTTGAAGAAGTTTTTGGCAGCCGCCGGGATGCGGTGGTGTTATGGCATCAGGGTTACTATCTTTTTATCATGCTGGGGATTCTTCTTGCCTTGGGCGGGTTTATCCGTGATACCCTTATGGGAAAGGAAATTGATTTCTGCGTTTTTTTACAGGCGTTGATTCTTTTGGGGGCAATTCTGTTTTATGTGCTTTGGGAGGCGTCGGAGCAGTACAGTGTGCCCTTTATGATGTTAATGGGTTCTTTGGGCCTTACGGGATATTCGGATTGCGGCAGCGAAAAGCATAGCGCCCAAAATCGGCTGAATCAGGGCTTGTCCTTTTTAGCCTTCGGGGCAGCCGCTTTTATTTTTGTTTTTGGAATATACCGCTTTAGGACGGTAACGGAAATTTCCAATCCCTGGTCCCATCCTGTTGCAGTCCAGATACTTGCCAATACCTCTTATCCCGTAGATGACGGGACAGAGATGGTGCAAAATCTTCAACTGTCCAAGCCTTTTAACCGTCTCATCATCCAATGGCGGAATCCTGCCCGGGAAAACAGCACGGCAGTTTACCGGGTTTCGTTGAGGGAAAGGGACAGCGGGCGCATTGTTTTTAAGGAAGAAATCCGGGGAGAGGGAACGGGTTATAACGGCGCGGGAATTTATGATTTTGAAAGGGTGGTCCCAGAGGGAGAGGCATATGAGCTTTCCTTGGAAAAAACAGGGGGAAACCCGGAGGATGATTTAGAGTTTGTTATTTATGATATGTACGGTTACCAGCCTTATCCCGCGGGAAGCCTGTATTTAAATGAGAAGAAAGAAAACGGAACGAAAAAGGAAATGACGGCGTCGCTTTTGTTTTCCGTTTCCGAAGAGTATCAGGGGAGCTACATGGGAAAAATAAAATATATAATTTCTCTTTCCCTTTTATTCCTTATCTTCCTATTTATGGGATTTTGGTGTAAACTAAATGTAGTTTCTTTTTACAGGGGAGGAAAGAGGAATGATTAAAAAAAGAGTTTTGACCTTGATTCTGATGCTGATGATTGTAGTGTGCTGTGTTACGGAGGCATTGGTCATAAAGGATATGAGGGAGGAAAACAGGCAGCTTAGCGAGCGGATTCTGGAACTGGATCAGAATATTGCCCAAAATGCGTCCGCCATTGAAGAGGTAAACGACAGGATGGAAACTAAGGCGGAGATAGAAACTCCCAGCTTGTTTCTGCCCAGGGATATTTATGTTGCCGCAGGGACGACCGTAGAGATATATAACGATTGTGTGTGCACCGGAGTGAATCAGGAGGATTATGATTTTTACTGGGAATGTGAAGTGGGAGACTGTATGGAAGAGAAATTCCGTATTCATTCCGAAAGTGATATGACGGGCGATTACCTGTTAAAGCTCCATCTTTACAATTACCGGCTTGAGGAGGTTGCGTTAGTCCAGGCGACCCTTCATATTGTTCCCAATGTGTTTTTGGATGAAAGCACCGGCATGGTAAACATGCTGACAATCGGAGACAGCTTAAGCGCAAGCACAAACTGGCTTTCCTACACCAGATATCTGTCAGGGGAAAAGCTTTATCACGTAGGTACCTTAGGAGATACGGAAGGGCTTATGAATGAAGGTATCCCGGGCATTACGGCAGGGGAATATTTTGACGGTCTTCTGTATGGGGCGGAATCGCCCAATGCCTTTACAAATCCCCAGACGGGCGAGTTTGACTGGAATTATTATAAACAGACGACAGGGCTTGAGCCGGATGTGGTTCAGATATTTTTGGGAACCAACGGACTGGAAATGGATCCGACGGTCAATGCCGGAAATATTGTGGCGATTGTGGATAAAATAAGAGAAGCGGATGCGGACATTCAGATTTTGGTGGTGGAACCGATATTTCCTTCCAATCAGGACGGAATGGCAATGCAGCAGAATATCCCGGGGTTTGAGAAAGCCACTCATGGGATGTGGGCGCTGCCCAGAAGCGTTATGGTATTCAATTTGGATGCGGAGCTGGACAACAGGCTGGCAGGCTATGAAAATGTTACTATTGTGCCTGCAGGCGTTATGTTTGACAGGGATTATGGCTTCGGTCAGGAAGAAATCCGTAAAAATCCCCATTCGGACGTTCTGGAAAGCGTACCGGACCAGGGAATCCATCCTTCCGTGGCAGGCTACAATCAGATTGGGGATTCTGTTTATGGAGCGCTCTGCTATCTGATTCATGAAGGGAAAATAGAGACAACCCCTATGGAGGAAACAGGTGAGTAAAAAAGTAACCGTTATAACAACAACTTTTCAGGATTTGGAACATTTGAAAAAGGTTATGGAGAGTGTTTTAAGCCAGGATTACGACAATTTGGAATATGTCGTTGTGGATGGAGGGTCTAAGGACGGAACTCTGGAATATCTGACGGATCAGAGGGAATTTTTTGATAAAAGAGGATGGTCTTATACCTTTTGCTCCGGAAAGGATGAAGGTATTTATGACGCTATTAATAAAGGAATTGAATTGGCAAAGGGAGAAATTATAGGGTTTCTTTTTGACTGCTTTGCCTGTGGGAATGCGCTTTCCCGTATGATTGCAGCTATGGAGGAAGAGGACGCGGACGGAGTTCATGCAGATTTAGATTATATAGATGAGGAGGGAAAGCTGGTCCGCCACTGGGAAATGAAGAATGGCGGGAATATTTCAGAAGGCTGGATGCCGGCACATCCCACCCTGTATTTAAAACGGGAAATATACGAGCAATACGGCGTATATAAAATAGATTATAAAATTGCGGCAGATTATGAGTTTATGGTAAGAATATTTAAGGACAGACGGGTAAAACTGGCTTATATACCGGATGTTTTGATTCACATGTTTTATGGCGGGACCAGTACGTCCGGAGCGGGAAGCTATATGAAATCCTTTATGGAAAGCATGAGGGCTTTAAAGGAAAACAATGTGCCCCACAGATTCAAAATTTGTCTTATCAGAACCTTTCGGGTTGCTTCCCAGTTCTATATTCAGGAAGAAGAAATTGGAAACATGAAGAAAAGAGAAGCTTTGAGATTGGAAGAATTGGAAAAGCTGAAGGAGCAAAAAGAAGCGGAAAAAGAAGAAGTATGAAAAGTATTGTAATTATACCAGCCTATAACGAAGAAAAAAGCATAGAGAAAACGGTAGAGGATATCAGGGAAAACGCCCCGGAATTTGATTATGTCATTGTAAACGACTGTTCTAAGGATCATACCCTCAAGGTATGTACGGATAAGGGGATGCATGTGCTCAATCTGCCCATTAATCTTGGAATCGGCGGCGCCGTCCAGACCGGCTATCTGTACGCTTACAAGAACGGCTATGATTATGCGGTGCAGTTTGACGGCGACGGACAGCATGACGCACGTTTTTTGCATGAAATGCGGGACTATATGGCGGAGCATAAGTTAAATATGCTTATCGGTTCCCGGTTTATTGAAAAGGAGGGATTCCAGTCTTCCGGCATCCGGCGTTTCGGCATCCGCTACTTTTCGGCGTTAATCAGGCTTTTGACAAGGGCGAAGATAACGGACCCCACTTCCGGTATGCGTATGGTGGACAGGGAGGTCATAGAAATCTATGGGGATTCCTATCCAAAGGACTATCCTGAGCCGGAGAGCGTGGTGGCGATTCTCAATATGGGTAAAACCGTAGGGGAATATCCGGTGGTCATGCGGGAGCGGACGGAAGGCGTATCGTCCATATCGCCTTTAAAAAGCGTGTATTACATGGTAAAGGTAACCTTGGCAATTTTGGTTGAAATGTTAAGAAAGTGAGATAAAATTCCTTATGATGACGTTAAAGCTGCAAATTATTATCGGCGTCTGCCTTCTGGTGGGGCTGGCGGCGATTGTGAATATGATAAGAAAGAGAAAGCTGGAACTAAAATACGCCCTGTCCTGGATTATCGCCATTGTCTTTGTTTTGGTCCTGGACTGCTTTCCGGTGCTATTGACAAGGTTATCCCAGTTCCTGGGCATCTGGGCGCCGGTCAACATGATTTTTTTCCTGGGCTTTTGTTTTTCCCTGCTCATTATTTTTGTTTTGACGGTAACTCTGTCCCGTATGTCCGAAAGGGTGCGGAAGCTGGCGCAGGCAGTAGCGTTAAATGAAGAAAAAATAGAAATTCTGATGAAGGAACAGGAGGGCGGTGCAAAAGAGGAAAGCGGCGGAGGAGAAAAAGCATGAAAATTCTGATGATAGGTCTGGGCAGTATCGGGCAGAGGCATTTGAGAAATATCAGGCGCATCCTGGGAGAAGAGGCGGAAATCTTAGCGTACAGGGTAAGAGGTCTGCAAAGGACCTTTTCGGACGCCATGGAGATTCGGGACAAGGTGTGTCTGGAGGAGGAATTTCATATCAGGGCTTTTTCGGATTTGGATGAAGCCTTGGCGCAAAAGCCGGATATAGCTTTTATTACCAATCCTACCAACATGCACATTCCCTGCGCCATAAAGTGCGCGAAGGCGGGCTGCAGCTTATTTATGGAAAAGCCCGTTTCTCATGACATGGAAGGGATTGACGAGCTGGAGAAGGCGGTAAAAGACAGCGGCGTTAAGGTGTTTGTGGGCTACCAGAACCGTTTTCATCCCGTTATCAGGACATTAAAGGAAGTGCTTGAGAGTGGGGAACTTGGCAGGATTTTATCGGTACATTCCGTCGTGGGAGAGCGTCTTTCCACCATGCATACCTATGAGGATTATAAGGATACCTATATGGCAAGGAAGGACATGGGCGGTGGCGTTGTGACCAACCAGCTTGTCCATGAGCTGGATTATCTATACTACTTGTTCGGGAAACCACTGTCGGTATATGCCCTGGGCGGGACTCTGGGAAATCTGGGGATTGATGTGGAGGATAACTGCGACGCCCTGTTTTTGATGGAAGGAAAGGAAGGCAGCAGGGTTTCCGTCAATGTTCATGCAGACTTTTACCAAAGCCCTCCCAGCCGTTTTGTAAAGGTCGTGGGAGAAAAAGGCATTGTAGAGGCGGATTTAATTTATGCCATAGTGACAAAGACGGTTTCGGATGTGACAGAGAAGGCGGCGTTTCCGCAGTTTGCGAGGAACGATATGTTTATAGAAGAATTAAAGCTGTTTTTCTCCTGCATAGAGGAGGACAAAAAAGAGGAGATTTCCTTAGAGGACGGTATTGTCAGCTTGAAAATGGCAATGGCTGTCAAGGAGTCCATGAATACGGGAGGCGTGGTAAATGTCGATATTTGAACAGTTTAAAATAACGGGAAAGGTAATCGTTATTACAGGCGGGGCGGGACTAATCGGAAGACGCCACACGGAGGCGGTTTTAGAGGGAGAAGGCATCCCGGTCCTTCTGGATATTTTTAAAGAGCCTTTAGAGAAGGTAAAGGAAGAATTTTTAAGCCGTTATCCCCAGGCAAAAATAGAGACTTATGTGGCGGATATTACGGACAGAAAATGCTTAGAGGGCATCAGGGATGAGCTTCTTTCCAAATATGGGCATATTGACGGACTGATTAACAATGCGGCAAACAATCCCAAGGTGGAGGGCGGCTCCAAAAACTTGGGAGCCATGCGGTTTCATAATCTGCCCTTATCCATCTGGGAAGATGATATGAAGGTAGGGCTTACGGGAGCCTTTCTCTGCTGTCAGGTATTCGGTTATGAAATGGAAAAGCAGGGGTCCGGGGTTATCATCAATATTTCATCGGACTATGGTGTGATTTCCCCCAACCAGAATATTTACAAAAAGGAGGGTCTTCCTGAGGAAGAGCAGACGGTAAAGCCGGTTTCCTATTCGGTGGTAAAGCATGGTATGATGGGGCTGACCAAATACCTTGCCACCTATTGGGCAAAAAGCGGCGTCAGGGTCAATACGCTGTGTCCCGCCAGCCTTTCCAACGGTCAGGACGAGGAATTTGTGAAGAAAATCAGCGAATTGATTCCCATGGGCAGGATGTCCAGACCTGATGAATACCCGGCGACGGTGCTTTATATGCTGTCGGAAGCCAGCTCCTATATGACGGGGGCAACGGTTATTCTGGACGGCGGAAGGACAATCTGGTAAAATATGGATTATGCAGGTAATTGGAAAATGTACGGGATGAGGCTTGGAAAAACTTGGGGCTTAGGAAAAATACTTTCTTTCCTTTATGCCTTGTGAAGAACATTAGTTTTTCTTAATGTTCCGTTCCATAAACAGCAATTCTCCAACAGGACGTTGGAGAAAGGCATATCGCGGCACGGATGCCGCATATATGCCGTTTGCGTCCCAAACCGGTAACCTGACCGGAACATTTAGAAAACCTTATGTTCGTAACCGGCTAAAGGAAAGAAAGTATTTTTTCCTAAGCCCCAGGTTTTCTCAAGCCCCGTGCCGTGCGTTTTTCAGTTACCTGCGGGCGTAAAGATTAAAAGGAGAAAAGCGATGAAAAAGATTATTGTGACAGGCTGTAACGGTCAGCTTGGAAGAGCGGTTAATGAGCTGTATGCAGGAAGCAATGAATATGAACTGGTCAATACGGATGTGGCGGAGCTGGATATTACGGATATAGATGCTGTGCTGGGGCTTGTCAGGGAAGTGAAGCCTTATGCCATTATTAATTGTGCAGCCCATACAGGGGTGGACGCCTGCGAGACACAGGCGGATTTGGCATACAAAATCAACGCCATCGGACCGAGGAATTTAAGCATTGCGGCTACGGAGACCGGGGCAAAAATGATTCAGATTTCCACGGACTATGTGCTGGACGGTAAGGGGACAAGACCTTATATTGAGTTTGACCCGACAGGTCCCGAGGGGATGTACGGCAAGACTAAGTTGGCGGGGGAAAACTTCGTAAAGGAGTTTGCAAGGGATTACTTTATCCTGCGTACCGCATGGCTTTACGGGGACGGCAAAAACTTTATTAAGACGATGCTGCGCCTTTCCGAGACAAAGGAAGAGGTATCGGTTGTAGGAGACCAGGTAGGGACACCTACCAGTGCGAAGGAGCTTGCAAAGGCAATAAGCGTCCTGCTTCCCACGGAAAATTACGGGTTGTTCCATGCTACCTGTGAGGGCAGCTGCAGCTGGGCGCAGTTTGCGGAAGAAATTTTCCGCAGGGCGGGGAAGGATACAAGGGTAAAGGCGATTACCACGGAGGAATTTGGTGCGCCGGCGCCAAGACCTGCTTATTCCATTCTGGAAAACTATATGTTTAAGCTGACTACGGACTTTATGTTTGCAGATTGGCACGATGCGTTTAACGAATATATGGAGACCCTGTTAGCTTAGGCTTTCCGGGGGATGTCCTATAATATAGGAGTCATTGATGAAACAGGCGGTAAAACTGGATTATCTGGACGGACTCAAGGTGTTGTCCTGTCTGATGATTTATAACTTTCATTTTATAAATTTCTTTTATCCGGGGGCATACAGCCTATTGCCGGAGCATTTTCATACCCGGTCGTTAGAATATATCTTTGGGTCAACGCCCCTGAATATTCTTGCCGGCGGGAAATTCGGCGTCAGGATTTTCATGACATTAAGCGGGTTTTTTGTGGGCTACCGGTTTTTCCTGACAGGAGAGAAGAAATCCTTAAAAAGCGGTGTAATCAAGAAATATTTCAGACTGATTCTGCCCATTGTGGCGGCGAATATTTTGATTTTTATTCTCATGGGTCTTGGCGCATACAAGAATCATGAAGCGTCCATTCTGGCAGGCTCAGAGGTGTTTGTGGGTAATTACAATACCTTTGCCCCCAGTCTTTTTGCGGCTTTAAAGGAGGCGCTGTGGGGATGCTTTGTGACCGGGGAAAACCAGTATAACGGTCCCCTGTGGTTTATTTATTATGAATTTTTCGGCACACTGCTCATTGCGGCAGTTTTGTCCCTCTTAGGGGAAAGCCGGGCGAGATATATTGTCTATGCCGTGGCGGCTGTTATCTTTATCAGGTCAGACTTTTTACCCTTTATCCTGGGAACGGTAGTCTGCGACCTGACTTACCGGGCGCCTAAATGGCTGGATAAGCTTTCAAAGCAGAAATGGCTTATGGCGCTGCTGCTTTTTGGCGGATTGTTTCTGGGTTCCTTTCCGCCTATCGGGGAGAGGATGGAGGGCACTATCTATCAGTTTTTCCCCCTGAAGATTATTTTATTTTACAATCTGGGAGCGTCCATGGTTCTATACGCCCTGTTGCATTTGAAGGGACCGGCGAAGATATTGTCCTTTAAGCCCTTTGTGTGGTTTAACCAGTTTACCTATGGTTTCTATTTGATTCATTTTATGGTATTGTGTACCTTCTCCTGCGGCTTTTATCTGGCGCTTTGGGATAAGATGAATTATCATATACTGGCGGTTCTTAATTTTGTCATAAGCTTTGTGCTGACCACGTTTTTATCTTATCTGATGAATCAGTTTGTGGAAAAGCCGGGCATCAGGCTGTCGGGGAAAATAGGCGCTTATTTTGATACCCATTGACGGGACTGTGGGGAGGAAAAGGATGGAACAGCGGGAAAGCCGGAGAAAGAACTGGATAGATGCGGCAAAAGGCGTTGCGATGCTGATTGTAGTTTTAAATCACAGCGGGCTTGTAATTCCGGGCGTCAATTTCTGGGGCGGCATGTTTTATGTGCCGGCCTTTTTCCTGTTAGCGGGCTATACCTATACTCCGGGAAAAGAGAGCTACAAAAGCTTTGTGAAAAGAAAGGCAAAGAGACTGTTAATTCCCTATTTTGCCACAAATGTGCTGCTGGCGCTGTTCTTTCTGGCAAAGGACCTTCTTACGGGCAGCTTTGCGGCGTCTAAAGCGGCGGTTTCTTTTTTGGGAATTTTATATGGAAGAAACCAGCTGATAAAGGGAGGGGAGAGCTTTGTCGTATTTGCTGCGCCCATGCCCGATGTGGGGCTTATGCCAAACCTCAATGCGCCAACCTGGTTCCTGCCAGCGCTGTTCCTGGTTTTAATCTGTGGAGACGGGCTGTTCAGGCTTATGGGGGGAAGGAAGAGAAGGGTAAGCCTTTTTACGGCGTTTGCCGCGCTTATTATGCTGGTTTATCATTATCTGTCGCCGTTTCTTCTCCCATGGTGCATGGATATTCTGCCCTATCTGCTGGCATTTTTCCTAATCGGCTATGAAATAAAAGCGGAGCATCTTACTGAAAGGCTTTATGGGGCTTCTGCCGCCATAAAGGGCGGAAGTATCTGTGGTATTCTGGTTTTAACGGCAGCGGCGGGATTGTTTAACGGTTCCTATAACCTGTCTTTGAGCTATTTTGGGAAAACGGTATCTCTCTGCATGGTGTCGGCTGTAGGCTCCACCTGTCTGTTAATGCTTTTATTAAGATGGCTGGAGGGAAAAATACCGAAAATGACGGCGTTTTTAGGAAGGCTGGGCAGGCATACCCTTTCGATTCTGTGCTGGCATTATTTCGTGATGCAGATGTTTTTTACGGCTGTGGGCGTTGTGCTTCCAGGCATATGGGAGGGCAGTGGAATCCTGCAAACTGCGGTAAGGCTGGGAGGAATGTTTATATCCATGGCAGTCCCCGTGGCGGGCAGTCTTATTTATGGGAAATTTACAAAAGAGTAATCTGTTTTGAGGGAACAAATGAGAAAAAAAGGTTTGTGCATAAGTAAGAGAATAATTTTGGGTTTTTCATTGGTATTATTTTCCTTCTTTACCATTTTTTTGATATTTGCGGGAAGTTTTTTCTGGGATGGGGGATGCAGCGCCTACCAGAATACCAATACGGTGTTGAGGGGAATAGAGCTGCTTTGTGCCACGGCCCTGCTGTTTTGCCCATTTAGGCTGGCGGCAAAAGCCCTTGATGGGATGGAAAAGAAGAAAATCAGGACAATTACGGCTGTTGCCGGGGTTCTTATGGTGGCGCTTCAGTTTTTGTTTGTAGCTGTGGCAAAAGTGGGAATCCGTTATGACGCCCTTAAGGTTTTGGACGAAGCGCTGGCGTTGTTTGGGCAGAGGGGAATACAGGCGTCGGACCTGGAAGGGTATTTTGCCAGATATTCCAATAATTACGCCATGACCATTATGACCCATTGGTTTATTAAATTATTCCGGCTGGCTGGCATTATCCGGCAGGATTTTTCAAATGCCGTGCCGGTGCTGCAATTTGTCAATGTTATTTTTACGGATGTTGCGTTTGCAGGAGCCTATGCACTGTTAAAAAGGTTTGCAGGGGAGAAGGCGGGAGCGGTCTTTGTCCTTTATATGGCATGGAATCCTTTAAGCTATGTATGGATGCCTTTTTATTATACCAATACCTGTTCCATGGCATTTGCCGTCTGGGGAGCTTATCTTCTGCTGTCTGTTTTTACAAAAGAGAGTACGTCGGAGCAGGAGGGCAGCCCGGAGGTTTCCTTTTACAAAGAGAGGGAATTTTGGCATAATGTCTGTAAATGTATGCTGGCAGGGGTTTTATTTGCTGTGGGTTTTCAAATCCGTGCAACGGTAGGCATTGCATTGATTGCGGCAGTCATTGTCATTTATTGTCTGGAGGATACGGAAAAAGAAGCGGGAAAGGGACGGCTTTTTAGGATTGGGCTTTATGTGATGGTATTGTGCCTTTCCATGGGAATTACCCAGGGGATATATAAAGGGGTAGAAAGGCATTATCTGGCTTTTGATGAGCGTGACAGCGAGTTTCCCATGACTCATTGGATTGCCATGGGGCTTTCGGATACAGGGACCTTTAGTCCGGCGGATGAAGCCTATACCATGAGTTTTGCCGGCAGGGAGGAGAAAAAGGAAGCAACGGTTTCCCTGTTAAAGGAGCGGGCGGCTGCATTAGGGCCGGCAGGAGTGGCAAAACTGTATTTGAAGAAGCTGGCGCTGACTTTTGGGGACGGTGCAGGCGGATACCATTCAGAATTGAATCTGAGTAAGGACTATGGTCTGCTCTGGCAGATTGTTTACGGAGTCCACAGGGACCCCCTGCTTTCCCTGACGCAGATTTTTTATCTTCTTTCTCTGATGTCGGGAGTGGGAATGGCGGTTCTTTTATGGAAAAAGAAGCTCCATGGGGCGTTGTTTATTCTGCCGCTTACTTTACTTGGCAGTTATCTGTTCCAGATGATTTGGGAAGCGGGTACTATTTACAGCATCGGCACGATGTATTTAAATGGGTGTGTGACGGCGGTTTTTGTCAGTGGGGTTTCCATAAGGGATACAGAAGGTGCGGATAGCGGAAAAAATAAGAAAAGCGGGTTTGCCTTCGGCTTTTGTATCCTGATGTGCGGACTGCTCATCCGAAGCTTTTTTGTCACGGAATATGTGGAAGTGTCCATGAGTGTAGACCAGTTTTTGTTTCAGGCAAATGATTATATAGCATTGTCCGACGGAAAGGAGCTTATCCAGACCTTTGTGGCGGATAAGGAGTTTTCTACCATTGCCCTGCAGGTACACAACCTGGAAGGGGAATTTAATGACAGTATATACAGCGTCAGTCTTTGCGACGGAGAGGGAAACCTGATACAGGAAGAACTTCTTACAGCGTCTCTTATACAGGATTACACCTTTTATCCCCTTGCCTTTCACAGTAAACCCGGCGTAAGCAGTTATGAAATCCGGATTAAAAAGCTGTCAGGAAAGCATGATTTGATATTCCTGTATTATGATACGGGACATTATGATGTTTATCCCGAGGGGAAAATGACGGGTCTTACAGAGGGAGATATGGCGGATTTAATCTTTGAAGTGTATTGGCGGGAAGAGACGGAGAGTCAGGCTGAAGAGTGAATTGACGGGAAGAGAGGAAAAGCCTGGATGGAGAGTGAATAGACAGGAAGAGACGAAAAGCCTGGATGGAGAGTAAATTGACGGGAGGAAGCATCCTTGGAAGGATTGAAAAAAAGGGATGACGCACTTGACGCAGTCAAAGGATTTGCAATATTGATTGTTATGCTGGGGCATTGCATTGTATTAAACAATCTGGCTGACCCTTACTTTTATGATGCCATCGCCGCCATACAGATGCCGTTATTTATGGCGGTCAGCGGGTTTACTGCGGGCAGAAGACCCTTGGATTTTTCAAAAAAGCCTGATTTGAAAAAGAGGCTTTCCATATTTTCCAGACGGAGCAGCGCCTATCTGCTTCCCTTTTTTATCTGGCTGTGGCTGACCCATCTGACCAATCCCCTTGAGGAATTAAAACTTCAGCTTTTTGCCCTGGACAGGGGGCTATGGTTTTTGATGACCTTGTGGATTGTGACACTGGTTACCATGACAGCCTCTTTCGCAGCGGATTATGCCGCGTGGAAGTTTGGAAAAAGCGCTGCCTTCAAAGGAATGATGCGGTTTGCTGTCTGGGGGATTGTGACGGGCGTCTGTTATCTGGGTTTTGTTTTGCAGGGCAGAAGCGGCAATACATTTTTAAGTCCCAGTCTGACGGTAAAATATCTGCCCTTTTATGCAGCAGGGTATCTGTGGGCGCTGTATGCGATGCCCCTTATAAAACATAATAAGACCCTGTGCAATATACTATGGATAGGAAGTCTTTGTGCTTTTGTTTATCTGATAGCCGCATTTGATATGATTGCGGTAACGAACACAACAGATTTGTTTGTACAGATGGCAGCCTCCTTTTTGGGCGTGTATCTCTGTTTTTACGGGATTTACCATTATGCCGCAGGGCGCTTAAAAAACCCCCTTGCCTTTATCGGGCAGTATACCCTGGAAATCTATGTGCTCCATTTCCGTTTTGCCAGATTGTTGGGCTTTGGGGACAAGGGGCTGAAACCATACAGTCCGGAGGCGATAGCCTGGGTAATCGCAGCTTTTGCAGTCATGAG
>N._stephensi_709_foregut__coassemble_363_pt1 | contig 17024 bp, 17 predicted proteins | sample N__stephensi_709_foregut__metabat2_low_PE_012 | metagenome-assembled genome bin N | reverse complement strand
CTGATTATGCGAATAAAAATTGTAAAAAAATATATGAGAAAAGTGTATAAAAAATCATTTTATATGCCCCTATTATTTCTTAATAACTATATAGACGATAATAAAATTGAACGAGAGTATATTTCTATGATAGGAGGTTATGCAGAAGCACATGGTTCTGATATGTTTTTAAAATACGCCAAAAGTGCATACTTGAATGGATCAAAACAAAAATTTCAGATAGCAACCAGATCTAATATTGTGAGCAAAATCGACGATCCTGTTTTTAAGAAGATGATTCAAGAGCAAATTCTCAAGGTACAACAGGGGAGACCACTAAGCGAGGAAGAAATTAATTTGGCATATCGATCAAGCATAGCTGTGTGGAATGGGTATAGGCGTTCTACACAAAGCGGTGTATTGGCAAATGCTTTTATGCAAGGCACCCCAGTAATTGCGACTGATTTAGAAAGCTTTAAGGAGTTTGTTATAGATGGTATGACAGGAGTTTATGTTAAGGCATTTGATGAAGAATCCATTGGTTGTGCAATTTCTTCGATTGAGAAAAACTTTGAAACCATGCATTTGGCATGTCGTGATTACTTTTTGAAAAAGTTTTATTACAGGAACAATGTTGATAGACTGAATGCGTTAATAAGTGAAATAGATTTCTGTTAAATTGGAAATACTGATTGTTTCATGTGATAAATATCCGGACTTATGGACTCCTTGTCGTCTTTATATAGTGTCTGCTAGCGTAATAGAAATGCTTAAAACCCTTGAAAATACTGACTTTATAGCGGTCATCTGATATAATATAAGTGCATAAAAACAGTATTTTCTTTCAAAAACTTTGCACTTTGGAGATAGCAGATGTATAAATTCGATAGAAATCAGCAGTTAAAAATTTGATATGGAACTAGGGAAATTACTTGGGATTGAAAAAGAATTAGTTTTATATATGTTAGGTGGAGATTAAATAGTAATGCATATTGGTATCATTGGTCATTTTGGTGGTAAAGAAAGCTTTTATGATGGACAAACGGTAAAAACAATTACATTGTATAAATCATTGGTTGTAAGATATCGGCAGAACATTCAAATAAGTCAAGTTGACACGTATTATGTTAAAAATAATCCAATTAAATTCTGTTTTCAATTTATATCATGCATAATTAAGAATCAAAAAATTATTGTTTTACTTTCAGAAAATGGAAGAAAGTTTTTGTTTCCGATTTTCTATATTTTGAGTAAAGTATTTAAAAAGAAGATCTATCATGATTGCATAGGCGGATATCTTGCAAATGAAGTGGAACAGAGTGTGCTTTGGAGAAAATATGTATCCAGTTTCCAAGTAAATTGGGTTGAGAGCAAAGGTGCTGTTAATGAATTAATGTCGCTTGATATTTTAAATGCAGTATATCTGCCTAATTATAAAAGTTTAGATGTTATTGAGGAGAAAGAATTGAGTCGGCATTATGGAAAACCGTACAGATTCGTTACTTTTAGCAGAGTTGTCCCCGAGAAAGGAATTGAGGATGCAATAAATGCAATCGTTTGTATTAATAATAAAGCAGAAAAAACAGTTGCAAAACTGGATATTTATGGAATTGTCGAAAAAGAGTATGAAGAGCGTTTTAGAAGATGTCTAGAAAAAGCAGGTATAAACTGTAAATATTGTGGTGTTATTCCTGCTGATAAGAGCGTTGAGGTATTAAAAAAGTATTATATACTGCTTTTTCCTACTTACTGGAAAAGAGAAGGAATGCCGGGAACTATTATAGATGCATATTGTTCAGGGCTTCCCGTTATTGCGCGTTACTGGTCTTTTTGTGATGAAATTATAGACCATGGTATAACAGGATATATATACGATTTTGAAAAACCGGAAAAACTTGTAGACTGGATTGAATATGCTATTCAGAATCCTAATGAAATATATGATATGAAAAGGAACTGTTTACACAAAGCTTGTGAATACACAGAAGAGCGTGTTATCAATCAAATTGTTGAGCAAATGAATATAGCAAACTTAGAGTAGAGAGGTGTTAATTTACACTTTGAAATATGAACGATCAAAAATGAAAAACAACAATATTATTAAATCTGCAATAATGATATATTTAATTTTTAATCCTATTATTGTTGCCATACAATATGTTTCTATTTTTTATGTTGTATTATATGTAATATTATCGATGATTCCCTTTTTTTACATTTGTAAAAAATTATATTTTAAAGATGTTTTACTCTATTTCTTCTGTATTATAGAGCTCTTTATAAGTTTTTTTGCTGTATATCAAAATCTGTTTTACAATTGGTTTGGAATTGTAGTTCAAATATGTTTCATAGCGTTACCATGGTTTTGTATTGGCACACATATGATATCGGCAAAAGATATATATTATGGAATGGTTGATAACAGTAGATTTATATTGTTAACTAGCATCATAATGATTTTGTTTATTGCGTATATAGGAGGATTTACGAAAGCCGGTAATATGGCAGTCTCTTATGCATTATTACCATATTGTGCATTACTATTTGATAAGGCTGTTAGTCAAAAAAATATTCGCCATTTTGTATTATGCATATTTGTGCTACTTTTTATTTTACTCTATGGTTCTAGAGGACCGGTTTTGGGATTTGGAATATTTTGTGTGATTTATATTATTAGATATGTTAAAGAACACCGAATCATGTTTTTTAGTGCGGTAACAATATTATCTATTGTATTATTAAATTGGCAAGATATTTTAAATATAATAAAGAGGATTATATATCGTTATGGCATATCAAGTCGAACAATAAGTAAATTACTTAATGGGACGATTACCAATGATTCTGGTAGGAGTAACTATTATAAGGCAACTATTGATGTAATTGTTAAATATCCTGTTACAGGTTTAGGGATTGCTGGAGAGCGCCTACATTTATTAGAGACGGTTACATCAATATCAGAAAAGCCAATTTCCAGTGTTCATCCCCATAATTTTGTATTGGAGTTTTTGGCACAATATGGAATTCTTTTGGGAAGTATATTTGTCATAGTGGTAATTGTTTTTCTTATTAGTGGAATATGGAACGAGAATATCTATAAATCTAAAATTATTTTAATTATTGGTGTCACGGAAATAGTCCATTTGATGCTTTCGTCAACATATACGATTAGTCCATTATTTTTCTTCTTCTTAGGCTTGAGTGTTAATAAGAATATGGATAAAAGAAAAGGGGGCGACACAATAAATGAGAAAGAAAGTAGCAGTGGTGTCTCCCGGAGGTTTGCCGGTTCCTAATGTTTGTGGAGGAGCGGTAGAAACGGGAATACAACAAATTGTTGAAGAAAATGAAATACATGGCTGGGTTGATTTGACTGTGTATAGCATTTGGAATGAAAAAGCACAGAAATCAGCAAGTGGATATCATAATACCAGATTTGTTTTTATTCGTGATACAAAAAGGAGTAGATGGAGCAGGAGCGTAAGAAAAATTGTAAATAAGATTTTAAGCAAATTCTGTTCTGGGAAAATTCGTTTTACATATCGATATTTTTATATAAAAGAAGTGCAAAGTTATATTCAAAAGGAGGCATTTGATATTGTTTTGATTAAAAATGCTGTTGAATATGTAGAGTGGCTTCGACCGGTAGTAAAAAATAAACTCTATTTACAAATTCATAATGATTTCTTGAATTGCAATACATATCATGCGAAGCAAATCTATGAGTTATGTGATTTAGTAATTGTAAATAGCGAATATATTAAAACACGGGTTTTGACCATTGCCGATTCCGATGCAAATAAAGTTGCTGTTAATAAAAATTGTATAGAGACTAAAAGGTTTGAACGGGAAAATCTTGATGAGTGTGAGCTGAGAAAATGGAAAGAGAAAATAGGAAGTATAGATGGAGAAAAGATTATTCTTTATAGTGGCAGAATTAATCCCGATAAGGGCGTTCTTGAATTAGCCAAAGCCGTAGCGCAGCTTCCGAATAATATTCCATATAGATTGGTTTTGATGGGGAGCAAGTGGTATGGAAAAAGTACAAATGATATTTATGTAAAGAAGGTTAGAAAAGAATTAAATTCAGTCATAGATAAAGTCTCAATTTTGGGATTTGTTCCCTATGAAAGGGTTCCATATATATATAATTTAGCAGATATCCTGATAGTCCCTTCTCAATGGGAAGAGCCGGCAGGAAGAGTTGTCATTGAGGGACAAGCAAGCAGAGCGGCATTGATTATTTCTGATGCCGGCGGAATGCGGGAATATACTAATCCACAGGCAGCAATCATTATAAAACGTGGACCTTCTTTTGTTGAAAATCTAAAGAAATCTGTTGTAAGACTGATACAAGATGAGGAATACCGGAAAGAGTTAAGCAAAAATGGTTTTGCCTGCGTTCAGAGTTATACTTCAGAATGTTATTATAAAGATATAATGAGCATTATGCAATGTGAGGAAAGTTAATGGGAGCGGTAAAAGATAGAGGAACGACAAATACAATAATAAATTATATTTATAATGTATTGTATCAGTTATTGTCTTTTATTCTGCCTCTTGTTACAGCACCTTATATAGCGAGGGTGTTAGGTCCGGAGAAAATAGGATGCTATTCATATGCTCAGGCATGTGCATATTATTTTGTAATCTTAAGCATGCTGGGAGTTAATAACTATGGCAACAGAAGTATTGCAAAAGTGCGTAATGATCAAGAAGAGTTACGAACCACGTTCTGGAATATTTATGCCATTCAATTTGTGCTGTGCCTTTTTGCAATTTTATGCTATGTTGCGCTATGTTTTGGGCAGTCAAAGCGATATGGAGTAGTTGTATATACACAGATTTTTTATGTAATGACAGGTTTTTTAGATATTAACTGGCTGTTTTTTGGATTGGAAAAATTTAAAATTACAGTGATCAGAAATATGCTCATTAAACTCTTGACGGTTTTTTGTGTCTTTATGTTTGTTAAGAGTGAAAAGGATTTGTGGATTTACGGGCTTATTCTGGCAGTCAGTTCGGCATTATCATGTTTGTATTTGTGGATATATATACCAAAGCTAGTACCATTTTGCAAACCTAAATTAGAGATTGTACGTTCTCATATAAAACCGGATTTATTATTATTTATTCCACTCATTGCAGTTAGCTTATACAAATATATGGATAAAATAATGCTTGGTCTGATGTCATCAGTATTGCAAGTAGGATATTATGAAAATGCTGCAAAAATCATAAACATTCCATCGGCGCTTATTACGGCACTTGGAACCGTTATGCTGCCTAAAATCTCCAATTTAATTGCATCAAAAGATTTTGCGGCTTGTAAAAAATACATATATAACTCAATGATATTTGTAAATTTTTCAAGTGTGGCATGCTTTTTTGGACTGATTTCTGTTTCAAAAGAGATTACGTTGTTATTATTTGGAGAAAAATTTTTACCGTCGGTTCCCTTAATAGAATTATTGGCGGTTTCAATCATCTTTGTATCGTGGGCTAATGTAATTCGAACGCAATATCTGATTCCTAATGGAATTGACAAGAGTTACTTATATACAGTGTGTTTAGGTGCCATTGTCAATATAATTGCAAATGCATTGCTGATTCCTTTTATGGGAGCAACTGGTGCTGTCATCGGTACAGTTTTTACAGAAGCAATCGTTTGCATTACACAAACAATAGCAGTGAGAAAAGAGTTACCAATCCGGGAGTATTTTAAATTACTGCTCTTTTTTGGAGGAGACGGATTGGTTATGTATATTGCGCTTATCGGTTTGAATCAAGTTTTATGTTTTAATTACATATTTAATTTATTGATTAAAGTTAGTGTAGGGGCAATTTGTTATATGGCAATTGCGTTCTTGGGAATGAAAATGAAGCTTGTCAAAATTAGATAATTGACATTTTTAGAGGATAAAAATTTTTAGATAATGTTATTGATATATTACTATAGTAATTGATATTAAGAAGGAAAATGTAGATGTTTCGTATTTTAATAATCAGCATATTAGTTATGGGATGCTTGCTGATTCTTTCTTGTATACAACGATATATAAAGAGTGCCAAAAAGATGTGGACCGTCAAAATAATTCTTTTTGCAATCTATCTTGGAGGATATTTATACTTTACATTTTTTTCAAGAGAGGCAGGGGCAGGGGCAGTTGTCAGGCTCCAGCCTTTGAGAGCATATAGGCTGGCCTTTACTTTTGATTCGGGATTTTTACATGTAATAAAACAGATATTTACGCAGGGATTGAGTGAAGGCTTTAATTCTATTCATATAGAATCTACGGAGTCTTTAAAGGGGATTATTTTAAATATTTTACTTTTTATTCCCTTTGGGTATATGCTGCCTTGTATTTTCAGGAAATTGCAGAAGGCACTTTGGGGAGTGGTTTTAATTGGATTTGTTTGCTCGCTGTTGACGGAAACAGTTCAGTTGGTAACGCATTTGGGGTGGTTTGATTTGGATGATTTGTTGAATAATACGATTGGGTGTGTAGTCGGAGTGGTGCTTTATAGAATATTAATAAGAGAGAAAATCTCTAAGTTGAGAAGGATAAAATGAGATATGGAAGTTTCAAAGAGGCATTTGTTTATAAAAATAGTAAAGCATATAGGCATAGCAATTCTTGCGGGAATTGTTGCAGTAATGATTTTGTCAGTAATGTGTTGTTTTTATTATGTACTTCCGATTCATATTGAGAATATAGAGAGTAATACAGATTATGTTTGGACAGCTAATGCACGATGGATAAAATTGACGGAGGGAATTTCTACAGGTCAGTTTGATGCGAAGGGCTATAACAACAGCAGAGTTATTGAAAATCCTGATATTATAATTCTTGGTTCGTCACATATGGAAGCAACCAATGTGATGCCGGATAAAAATGTTGGGTATTTGTTAAGTGAAAAATTTGATGGATTTTATACGGTCTATAATATGGGGATTTCAGGACATGATTTCTTTAAAGTATGTCAGTATTTACCCCAAAACTTAGAAATATATGAACCAAAGATAGTTGTAATTGAGACAAGTACGGTAGGTATATTTGAAGATAATGTGAGTCAAGTTGTACATGGGACAGTGGAGCATACAGCCAGTCATAGTTCGGGATTGATGGGAACTTTGCAAAAAGTACCTTTCCTTCGTTTATTATATCAGCAAGTAAAAGGCGGATTAATTGATTTGTTTATTTCAGGGGGAAATACATCAGCTACGTTTACTGAAGGTAAAGCGGTGCAGGATATTGATACTTCTCTAGAAGTTGAACAGGAATCCTATGATGAATTATTTGACTATTTAGCATCTTGGGAAGAAAAATATAATACAGAAATTATTATTTTTTATCATCCGACAGAAACAATTATGGAAGATGGAACTATTAAATTTGAGGATAGTGAGTTTCGTACAACATTTGCAACAACTGCAGAAAAGTATGGGATTACTTTTGTAGATATGACTGATTCATTTGAGAATATGTTTTATGAGGAGCATCATGTTGCACATGGATTTGCCACCGGGGAACTGGGAACTGGACATTTGAATGAGTATGGTCATGCGGCAGTTGCTGATTCTCTTTATGATGTAATAATGGAATTGGAGGGGAATTATAAACCATGCAAATGATAAGTCTCATTTTCTTTGGATTTACAGCAATAGTTTATCTGTTAATGTATTTTGTTAATCGGATATCAAATGACAAAAAAAGCAATAATATTACGAATTGGATTTTATTGGCTGCAAGTTATCTGTTTGTAGCATATGCTGATTGGCGTTTTATAATTGTTTTAATAATACTTACAGTATCGACATGGTTTTTTGCGTATTGCAAGAAAACCAGTCTTGGAATTATTGTTGCTTTAGCAATGCTTTTTTTCTTTAAATATACTAACTTTTTTGTAAGTTCATTTTCGAAAGTATTCGGAGATGATGTTGTGGTATTAAATATTATTTTGCCTATAGGACTCTCGTTTTATACATTTAGCGCTATCAGTTATCTTGTAGATGTTAAGAGGAAAAAGATTGAAATAAAAGAGTTGAAGGATGTGGCGTTATATTTATCCTTTTTTCCAAAGATAACTTCAGGACCTATTCAAAAAAGTGAAGATTTTTTTGAGCAGATGAATCATAAGCGGGAAATTGGATGGCATACGTTTTCTGTAGGAATTCAAATCTTTTTATTTGGGCTTTTTAAAAAGATTGTGCTTGCAGATCGATTGGGCGTTTTTGTTAATCAGGTATATAGAACTCCTTTGGCATTTGGAAGTTTAACTGTTTTTATGGCTGCTGTTGCTTACTCGTTTCAGATTTATTTTGATTTTTCCGGATACTCTGATATGGCAATAGGAGTTGCTGAAATTCTTGGATTTAAACTTCCAAGAAATTTCAATCTTCCATACTTGGCACATAATGTCACTGAATTGTGGAAGAGATGGCACATTACATTGTCTTTATGGCTTCAAGAATATCTTTACATTTCTCTTGGAGGAAATCGAAAAGGTAAAGTCAGGACGTACTTTAATCTTATCATGACAATGGTGCTTGGAGGGCTTTGGCATGGTGCAAATTGGACGTATGTAATATGGGGATTATTGCATGGAATTGCATTGGTCGGACATAAAGTATGGATGACTTTAATGGGTACTTCAACCAAGAAACACTCACTGTTGTCAAATACTGTTTCGGTGGCTTGTACATTTTTGTTCACGACATTTTGTTGGATTTTTTTTAGAGCAGATTCTTTATCCCATGCTCTAAGCATTATCCGAAAGATTTTTAGTTTTGAGACCGGCCTCGAACAGCCATATATGTGGTTGTTTATAAGTATAATTGTTTTAGCAATATGCAGCATGGCTGCATTGATTAAATCCAAAAAACAGAATATCAAGATTCTTAAAATGAATATTAGTTTTGTTGAGGGGTATTACCCAATTGTAGATTTGACAAAATTTTGGGGGGTGGTGCTATTTTTTGTTTTCTGTGGTTTAATACTTGGTTTAGCATATACGGGTGGAAGTCCGTTTATATATGGTAACTATTAAAATTAACTGTGTAAAAAAGAGTTTGCGGGGAGAGAGTATTGTTGGAAATTTCGAACAAGCATATAGGAATGCAATTCTCTTATTGTAACGCATGTGTGTGAAATAGATGAAACAGATGTAATATTAGAATATGAATATTATGGAATTAGTGTTGATAAAGGTGGATTGGATAGCCCCAATTACAAAGTCCAACTGGTGCCACTAAAAAAGCTATTTTCAAATTTCACACAATTAAACCTTCAAGTATAAGTGATTATTCTATAAAAAATAAGCAAGGGACATTTCTATATGATTTGTTAGATGATTGTATGATAAATGAAAATAACATTTATACATATACCGATAATATTGAAAACGAAACAACATGGTCTATAAGAGTGTATATTTTTAATAGAGAATCATTATGATTAATTACAGATGTCCCATTAGAAAGGGGATGAAAGCAAATGAACCGGATTGCAATATGTAGTATTCTAGTCTTATTTATGGGAACAATTATTGGAGCTTAAAATGTATGAGAATTAATATTTCAATTTCTAAATGTTAAAGTGGTTAAAGGAGAAAATAGAATGGGTAAATTATTTGATGTTGCAATATCTTTTGCTATGGAAAATGAAGAGTTAGCAGATACGGTGTATCATTATTTAAAGGCGGAGGGATTATCGGTATTTTATGCTCCAGAGTGTCAGAGTATTTTAAGTGGAGAAAATCAAAGAGAAATTTTTTATAGCATTTTTGGGCTGGAGTCAAGATATGTTATATTGCTTGTGTCTAAATTTTATGTTAAGCGCCCAGTGCCTATGGAGGAGGCAAAGATTGCCTTTTCAAAACATGGAGGAGATGCTAGTGTAATTGCGGTATATTTGGATGGGACAGAACTGCCTAAAGAACTCTTGGATAATAAAAAACAAAACTATTTTTCTTCGGATAATGCAGCTGAAATTGCAGCACATATAGCTTCAAAGGTAAATAAATTGGAAAAGCAGAGAGACGAAAAACAAGAGGGAGCTTATCTGGGGAACATAATGAAAAATGAAAAGAATAAAGCAGAAACTCAAATTATTATTCAGAATTATAATAGGGATTCGAAATGATGGAGAATAGGGACGAAAAAATTGTAGAAGAGAGTAATGAAAAAGTCGAAAAAGAGGAAACCGTAGATGATTTGGTAAAGGAAAAAGCAGATAATGAGTTTATTGCACGTGAAAATACGGCTCAAATCCAGATATTTGTGCAAAATGCTAATTTTGATAATAAAACAGATATTAAACAGGTACTTGAACTGGCAAATTTAAATGTAGAAGGCAATAAAAAATATAATTTGCAAAAAATGGAAGAATGTACTGAATTTTTTACCACATGTAAAAGTAAAGAATATATTACCTTAGCTATTGTACTTTCTATTTTTGAAATAGTGCCAATAGGCGATTATGCGGATTTGAAAGATACACTAATAGAATATTTACCTAATGTTTCACAATTAGATAAAGAGGGAAATGAAATAAATATGGAGCAGACAAATTCATATATTTCTTTGAATAGTGCATTATCTGTTGTTGGAGGTAAAATTTTTATTACGGACGATGGACAACAATGTATTGGATATGGAAACAGTTTTGAGAAAATTTTTAGTAATATATGGATTCAGTTTCCGAATTTAAGAAAGCCAATAATAAGTTGGTTATTAAGAATAAATGATGTGCTTGAGTATAAAACTTCTTTCGAGGTATATCAGATTGTAGGTGCATTTATTCGTATTATGATAGAGGATTTCCAATATGCCAAGAGGCAAGTTTTTGACAGATTATACTCAAGAGCAGATAATCTTGGTCTTTTGGCACGATTGGCACAGGAGTTATTGAGAAATGAAAGATTAAAAACAGATATTCTAAATATAGTATTTAAATGGATGGAATCGGAAAGCAATTGGTTATGGAAGTCAGCATTGCTGGTTTGTTTACATACATATAATTTGGACATAGATAGAAAATTGCATAAAGCGATGGTTCATGCTGTCAAAAAGAGAATGTTTGGGTTTCAAAATTCTGATTTGAAATTTATTGTTCTATTTGCTGGTAATGCTAAGAATGTGAGAACCATAATGTCATTTCATATATGGAGAGTGATGAGTATGAGAGGAATAGAACTATATATAGAAAGACTGCGTAGAGAATAATTATAATTTTATGTATCAACAATTGGGAATATAACAGAAGATGTAATAAAAAATATATTTAGGAACAGTCAAAAGAGTCAAGGAAAGAAGAAAATAGAAGTAACTCATTGTTATGGTAATGGCGAACCAGCCTCATATTAAAATATGCAGTGTGAATGTGATTCGCCAATTACATAGAAACCTGTGTGCAGGAATTTTGGAAAGGAGAGCAGAGTGGATGTTGGTTATTGAAGTCCCGACAAATATGTACTAATTATTTTTTAGCTCCCTAATCTCTGTAAGAAGCTTTTCGATTAGGCTGTCCTTTTCAAGGATAGCGGCATTTTTTTCGGAGATAGCGGCATTTTTTTCAAGAATAGTAGCGTCTTTTTCAGAAATAGTCTTACGCATCTTCTCTATTTCACGTTCATAGTTGCGTAAATCCTGATAGTATTCCTCCCTGTCCCGGCAGCGTTTGCGAATCTGCTCGTCAGCGCTAAGCTGGAAAATGGTTTTAGAAGCTTCATTTAAATATTCGTTTTTGGATGCTAACATTTTGATATCCTCCCACGTGGATGCTTTAAAGAGGGAAGCCCAGTAATCGATATGGTATTTCCGGTCTTCCTCTGTTGCCAGATCTATTTTAGATAAGTCTACCACACTTAAGACAAAGTTGTCACTGTATACATGATGGTTTTTTACATTTGACAGTTTATAAGTGGCATAAAATTCCGGATAGTCTTTAAACAGGGTATAATCCAAAAATCCGATATGTATGGCTGCCCTGGTTTCCTGATAGTCCTGACCGTGCTTGGGATTGTCAAAGGAGCGGCACAGATAGAGGATGGAGCGGTTTGACCAGTTCAGTTTATTGACCACCTGCATTTCCAGGTTGATAATAGTGTGGTCATTTAGCAGGACATTGATATCAAGGCGGAATTCCTTATCTTCAATGGATTGTCCCAGAATAATTGGGTTGGTAATTTCAGTAGAAATGATTTCTGATTCCGATAAATGAAGCAGGGAACAGATCAGCCCGCGTAATACTTTGCTATTACTTTGCAGGACAGCACGGAACATATAGTCATTTGTCATGCCATAAGGGATTGCACCGTAGGCGTCCTCCAATCGCTGAAAGGGTACAGTGGGTAAAATGGAGATAGATTTGTCTTTTGAATTCATAGATGTGTTTTTCCTTTCGTGTGAATATTGGCGAACAGTGCGCCATAGAGAATAAGGACTTCATAAGCAATGCTTTGAAGTAAAAGATATGATAAATCTATCCTATCAAATGAGGTGTGAAATGGCAAGTGTTTTATTATGCCTGGATGCAATAAAACAATATATTCAAAAGCAGTCAGAAGAGTCAAGAAAAGAAGAAAATAGAAGTACCTCTTTATTAGAGGACCAGTAATAACGCTTTATAGTCAGCACGATTTTGGAAATTTTATGAGTTCTCTTTACTCAATTAACAAGTATGAGTTTGATTACATATTTAAGCAAGGACTGTTAGAAGATAGTAAATTTACCCGGGATTTTTTAAAATTGATTGAAAAAGATAATCAATAGAATAACTATTTGATTTGGAATAAAAAAGAATAACCTAACATATAATAAAATGTACACTATTGACAAAGTGTACATTTTTGTTACAATGGGAGGTATAAAGGAGATGATTGATATGTTAATGGAACAGGCTACAGTTGTACGAAAAGAATGGAGTGCTACTTGTGATAGTGTTATCCATAAAAAGCCTAAATTTATCAAAAGAACAAGAGATAAAATGTGGCTTTCTAATTTAGAAACAATATCTGAGATTTTACAAGCATATCAATTTTCAGCATTGAAATATGTCGAAGATGATAATTCTATTACATTATCGCTTAATGAGATTGATCTTATTGAGAATGGAAAAGATGAAAAAGAAGCGCGATTGAAACTTGGACAATCTATATTAGATTATTCGTTTGATTATTATAATGAATATGAAACATATTCACATAGTTTAAATAGAAAAAAGCATATTCCTTATATATTTAAGGCATTAATTATAGATGATCCTCAAAAGATAGGAGATATGTTACAATGCCAAGATGGAAAGAACTAAAGAAATTTTGTGATAGAGATGGTTGGGAATTATATAAAGATACCGATCATTACTTTTATCGGAAAACAGATGATAATGGTAATATTAAATTGACGAAGGTATCAAAAGGTTCTGGTGAAATCCGTCCTCATATGTGGAAAGAAATTTTGAAGAAACAATTGCAAGTGACCCAAGAATATTTTAATAGTAAAATATGAATATGTAAAGAAACCGTTTTAGAACATAACAAGGGGCTGTTGCTTTAACTGAACCGCTTATTTAAAAAAGTGTCAGAAATTCGATAAAAATCAAGGATGTCTGACACTTTTATTGTGTCACAAACAAAAATACATTTCGTCCTTCAATTTTGCTTCTAGATAAATCAGGGTCAACCCTCTATTGGCAGTACCAGTTTTGTGGTTTTAGTGTAATAGATTTCCCTGCACCAATTAATTTTTTAGCTCTCTAATCTCTGCAAGGAGTTTTTTAATTATGCTGTCCTTTTCAAGGATAGTCGCATCTTTTTCAGCGAGTGCTGCATTGTTTTGGGAGATAATGGCATCTTTCTCAGAGATGACAGCTTTAGTTTCAGAAATAGTCTTACGCATCTTTTCTATTTCCCGTTCATAGTTGCGCAGATCCTGATAGTATTCCTCCCTGTCCCGGCAGCGTTTGCGAATCTGCTCATCTGCGCTAAGCTGGAAAATAGTTTTAGAAGCTTCATTTAAATATTCATTTTTGGATGCTAACATTTTGATATCCTCCCACGTGGATGCCTTAAAGAGGGAAGCCCAGTAATTGATATGGTATTTCCGGTCTTCCTCTGTTGCCAAATCTATTTGAGATTTCCCTGCACCAATTAATTTTTTAGTTCTCTAATCTCTGCAAGAAGTTTTTCAATTATGTTGTCCTTTTCAAGGATAGCGGCATCTTTCTCAAGGATAGCAATATTTTTTTCAGAGATAATAGCATTATTTTCAGAAATCGTCTTTCGCATCTTCTCTATTTCACGTTCATAGTTGCGTAAATCCTGATAGTATTCCTCCCTGTCCCGGCAGCGTTTGCGAATCTGCTCGTCAGCGCTAAGCTGGAAAATGGTTTTAGAAGCTTCATTTAAATATTCGTTTTTGGATGCTAACATTTTGATATCCTCCCACGTGGATGCTTTAAAGAGGGAAGCCCAGTAATCGATATGGTATTTCCGGTCTTCCTCTGTTGCCAGATCTATTTTAGATAAGTCTACCACACTTAAGACAAAGTTGTCACTGTATACATGATGGTTTTTTACATTTGACAGTTTATAAGTGGCATAAAATTCCGGATAGTCTTTAAACAGGGTATAATCCAAAAATCCGATATGTATGGCTGCCCTGGTTTCCTGATAGTCCTGACCGTGCTTGGGATTGTCAAAGGAGCGGCACAGATAGAGGATGGAGCGGTTTGACCAGTTCAGTTTATTGACCACCTGCATTTCCAGGTTGATAATAGTGTGGTCATTTAGCAGGACATTGATATCAAGGCGGAATTCCTTATCTTCAATGGATTGTCCCAGAATAATTGGGTTGGTAATTTCAGTAGAAATGATTTCTGATTCCGATAAATGAAGCAGGGAACAGATCAGCCCGCGTAATACTTTGCTATTACTTTGCAGGACAGCACGGAACATATAGTCATTTGTCATGCCATAAGGGATTGCACCGTAGGCGTCCTCCAATCGCTGAAAGGGTACAGTGGGTAAAATGGAGATAGATTTGTCTTTTGAATTCATAGATGTGTTTTTCCTTTCGTGTGAATATTGGCGAACAGTGCGCCATAGATGATAAGAACTTCATAAGCAATGCTTTGAAGTAAAAGATATGATAAGTTTATCCTATCAAAGGAAATGTGAAATGGCAAGTGTTTTATTATGCCTATCCATTCAAAAGTATCGGAAAAAGGTATTGTATGGAAAGGTAAGAAACGCTATAAGGGAGATTATCGGAATATTGTGCAAGTATAAGGATGTGCAGATTGTAGATGGAGCAGTATGCGAAGACCATATATATTTAAGTATAGCAATGCTGCCCAAACTGAGCATATCAAGTTTCATAGGGTATCTGAAAGGGAAAAGCACACTGATGATTTACGACAGGCATCCGGAACTGCAAAGTAAATGGAATAAGTCGTATCTATGGCATATCAAAGCAATTTTTGCCTCCGGTTCTAGGGGCTATTTTTATTGTGAACTTTGAGTAAATAGGAATATATGGTGTTACCGTATTTGGGAACGCCATATTTAGCATTACCATATATCGTATTATGCAATGTTTACAAACAATATATTGTAGATTTGGAGAGCTTTTTGTCAAAAATTGTGATAACCTTACAAATAGGTGTAGTCGCAGAAAGAGTTGAATTCAACATCTCTTCATAGAATAGAGGAGCTTGTGTTATACTGACGATTTATATATGAATACAAAGGAGTTGTAGGGTATGCTTTTATTTTCAACAATTCTTGATATTAATGAAACGATGACCAAAGATGCATTTATTCGCTTGGTTATAGAATGGAATCAGTGCAGTCCTCATACCAATAATGTTATTCCAGGAATTGAATGGAATGGTAAACGAAATATCAGATATGGTAAAGACGGATTATGGCTTGATATCAAAGAATATCGTAATCAGAATATTATTGCTGTACGCTATGCAAACATAGAAAAGATAGAAAAATTTTGAATTAGGGCAAGTGGGTAAATGGCTTAGCCGATTTTTATGCAATTTTAAAGTAAAGTACTACACAGGAGATAAGTAATTTCGTGAAAAAAAGGAAAAATCAAAATGAAAAAGTAATTCGAGCTATAAATGATATGCAGCAAAGCAATCAGATTATAGCTGAAAATACAGAACATACCAATGAAAAACTGGACAATATACAACAAAACAGTCAAATTACAGCTAATAACATGGAAAGTGCCAATAAAAAACTGGACGATATACAAAAGGCTGCCAAGTCGAAATTGCCGATAATTTTAACAATTATAGGACTAATTGTTTCAGTCAGTGGGATATCCATCTGGGGAATTTATGATAATTATAAGAAAAATGATAAAGAAAATGAATCGTATGAAATTTATCTTTATTCAGAATACGGCAAAGTTACAATGGGCGTTGCAACTGATATAACCGCAACTTTAAATTTTGATAGTGAATCGGTTACCATAACAGCTTATCTTGCATCGGGTAAAACAGATACTCTGGAAATGCAGCAAAAAAATGATACAGAGTGGCAGAAAAAAGTTTATTTTAATGAAACAGGTATTCATACAATTGTTGTTACAGCAGTAGACCCTGATGGTAATTTGGTAGAAGATACTATAGAAGTTGAAGTTGTTCCTGTAGGGATGGATGATGTGAATGAGCTTTTGAAAAATCTATATTAATAATTTTTGCTCTTAAGACAGGGAAGTATATTGCTTTAATGAGAAAAGTTATTTTAAATACTTATATCGGATATATAAATCATAGTATATTTTCTAATAGGGATTCCTTAAAGAACAGCTGATAATTAATATATTCTCTGAAAAAACCATTGGTTAAAAACGAAAAAACGAACAAGTCGCATTGACATATGAGATGGCAAATGTTAGAATCAAACCAAAGCATATATTTCTGACATTCTTTTGCACAATCTTTGTGCATCTTAATTTTCTGCCGTAAGGCATTCTGAAATCCATGCTTTTAAAATCCAGACAATTTATTTAAAAGCAGGAG
>N._stephensi_709_foregut__coassemble_359_pt1 | contig 17173 bp, 15 predicted proteins | sample N__stephensi_709_foregut__metabat2_low_PE_012 | metagenome-assembled genome bin N | reverse complement strand
ATTTTTTGAATCATATAAAGCACAGGATTGAACCAGTGAATACACAAAATAAACTGCCAAAGCCACTTATACCACAAATCCTTTCTTTTCACATGAAGCAGTTCGTGATGCAAAATCAATGCAGTATCGCCTGCCCGTCTTTCCTCTACGGGCAAAACCACAAAGGGATTGAATAAGCCCATGGTAACCGGTCCCGATACCCGGGGACTCTCATAAATAACTACATTTTTTCTTAAATGCAGCCTCAGGGCAACGACATTTGCCGTTATAATCACATCTTTGTCTGCAACAGGTCTGCAAAAAGACTTGGTTCTTTCAACCAGCTTACGGTAATGAATCAGCTTTATAAAAAATACTGCTATGACTCCAAACAGCCACAGGAGACTTAAAGAATCTATCATTTTCTCCACGGGATTCGTTACCGCCACAGCTTCTAACCCCGCAATGCCTTCCGCTTCCCTTGTGCTTTCTGATGTTTCTTTTTCTTCCCGTCTGCCTGTTTTTCCTGATTCTTCTATTTTTCCCGATTCTCCTGCTGTTTCCGGTTCTCCTGTTTTCTCCGATTCTCCCCTTGTTTCCGGTTCTTCTATTCCTTCCGATTCCGCTCTTCTTTCTATATTTTCCGCCGTGCCTTGGTTTACTGCATCAGAAAAGGGATATGTCATATGAAAGGGCGAAAATCCAAAGCCTGCGGGAATCATCAGCCGCAGCGCCAGAATTAGCCAGATATAATAATTCCATTTCTTTGAAAAATGTTTTCTGGTCAGAGGATGAAACAGGATTAAAATTCCACCTATTACCGCTCCTGATAAGGATAATGACACGATATTCAAAAACAGCTTTCCCATAAACGCCTCCTATCTGTCCTCTTTATGCTCCAGCCCCTTGTTAAAATAATCCTGCAGCTCTTCAATATCTTCTTTGCTTAAATCCTCATTTTCCACCAAAGCGGCAGCAAGACTGCGGGTATTCCCTCCAAAAAATTTGTTGACAAAGCTTTTCATCTCCGCCTTTACATAATCCTTTCTCTCTATACAGGGCGTATAATAATAAACCTCTTTTTTCTCCCGGCTGATAACTCCCTTTTTTAAAAGCCGCTGAATCAGGGTCAATACTGTAGTGCGTTCCCATTTTTTATTTTCGTTAAGACAGCTTCTGATTTCCTCCGCATTGAAAGGTCTGTCTGCCGACCATAGAGTTTCCAGAATTTCCAGTTCCGCATTGCTTACTGATATATTGGTATCCATATTGTATTCCTCAATTCTTATTTTAAATCTCTGCACGTCATAACCGCACCATCTGTCTACTTGTGTAGACGCATTAAGTCTACATCTGTAGTCACAGTTTGTCAATAGCATTACTATAAAGATTTTTACAAAGGATTTCTAACAGGACGTCTGCAACGGGTCTGCAACGGATTTGTTGCCCGCAGAAATGAAAAACACCGCATTTAGATGAATGAGCTTCTCTAAATACGGTGCCTGATTCACTTTTCATTAAATGCTTCTGCCAAAAACAGCAGTTCCAATACTTCTTCAGCGGTCATTTCTGCTATTCCCTCTTCATCTGCAAGGGTTTCCCGGTTCCAACGCATCTGCGCCGACCTTGTGAGATAAAAATTTTCTTTGGAGCAGTCCGGATACTTTTCATACCACTCCGGATAATAAGTCTGCATATAGTATTCTGCCAATTCTATTGCCTGACTCTTTCCTCCGCCTTTTAGCCGCGTGCCGTTTAAAATGACGCCCGGAGGACTTGCATGCAGCAATACAACGCTGCCGTCCTCACACATTCCCAGAGAAATCCAGACATGCCCTTTCATACTCATGATATCTCCCGGTTTCCAGTCGGTCACATGATATGACGGTACATAAGTTCCCCATCCGTTTGACGCAAAACTTTCTGCCATACCCGTAGCTTTCTCCACATAACCGGGATTCCCATCGGTATTTTCAAATACATTATAAACAACCCAGCCTACATAGCCGGAACAATCCAAACCGTCATGTATCTGATAGCGGGTATTCTGATAGTTGTAGGAACGTCCCTGCATATCGGCAAATTCCCTCCAGCGGGGACTTTCGCCAATGCTCCTGGCTTCTTCTCCTGCTGCCGTATCCTCTTCATTCCAACCGCCTCCCCAGACATACATTGTATGCCCTAAAGGCTCTTTTGCCGTAAGCAAAAGATTATACAGCGTTCTTCTTCCCGGCTTCGCTTTGTAATCAGGCGTTATATCCATTGTGGCAGCTTCATCCGAAACCGCTAAAACCGTTTTGGCTTCCCCGTTTAAATCCCCTATAAGGGTATCCAACTTCAGACTTTGTTTTATCAATGCACCGGATACCGGTTCTGCATTGCTTCTTCCACACCCGCAAAGCGTCAAAGAAACTCCCAGAATAAAAGCTGACCACAACAGAATATATCCGGTTTTCAAACCGCCCCACGCTTTTTTCGGCGCAGTACGTACTGTAAGCTGCCGCTTATTTTTTTCTAAGGGCATTTTGCACCTACAGGCATTTCTTCAACAGCTCAACTTTATCGACTTTCTCCCAGGGAAGGTCCAAATCATTCCTTCCAAAGTGTCCGTAAGCTGCGGTCTGTTTATAAATCGGTCTGCGTAAATCCAGCATTTTAATAATGCCTGCGGGACGCAAATCAAAATTCTTGCGTACAATCTCTACCAGCTTTTCATCGGAAATTTTGCCTGTTCCGAAGGTATCCACCATAACGGAGGTGGGCTGTGCAACGCCGATAGCATAGGATAACTGGATTTCGCACTTTTCTGCAATGCCTGCCGCTACAATATTCTTTGCAACATATCTTGCCGCATAAGCAGCGGAACGGTCCACTTTAGTGCAGTCCTTCCCGGAAAATGCGCCGCCGCCGTGACGCGCATATCCGCCGTATGTATCTACGATAATCTTTCTTCCCGTAAGACCTGCATCCCCGTGGGGTCCGCCGATAACAAAACGTCCGGTGGGATTAATAAAGTATTTGGTATTTTCATCCAGCAAATCCTTCGGCAGTACCGGGTCGAAAACATATTTTTTAATATCCGCATGAATCTGCTCCTGGGTAACATCCTCATCATGCTGTGTGGAAAGCACTACCGCTTCTAAGCGGAGAGGTTTACCATTTTCATCATATTCAACAGAAACCTGACTCTTTCCGTCCGGTCTCAAATAAGGCAGCGTACCGTCCTTGCGGACCTTTGTAAGCTGTAAGGCCAGCTTATGGGCGAGGCTGATAGGATAGGGCATCAGCTCCTCCGTCTCATTGGTAGCATATCCGAACATCATGCCCTGGTCTCCTGCGCCGGTTGCCTCAATCTCTTCGTCGGACATTTTATTTTCCTTTGCTTCCAGAGCCTTATCCACGCCCATGGCAATATCGGCAGACTGTTTATCAAGCGCCACCATAACTGCGCAGGTGTTGGAATCAAATCCGGTTTCCGCTTTATTATAACCGATTTCCTCTACGGTGCTACGCACAATCGCCGGAATATCCAGCTGCGCTTTTGTAGTCAGCTCCCCGGTTACCAGTACAAACCCGGTACAGCAGCAGGTCTCACACGCCACACGGCTCATAGGGTCCTGCTCCATGCATGCATCCAGAATCGCATCGGAAACGGCATCGCAAACCTTGTCAGGATGTCCTTCCGTAACGGATTCGGACGTAAATAAATGTTTTTCCATTGTTTTGTCCTCCTTGTTCTTTTCTTTTGCTTTGTCTGTCAATCCGGACAGCAGACCATCTTCCCTTTTGGAAGTCAAAAATTTCGCTGTCCGTAAAAGTCAATAACCCCCGCCGCAAGCAGCCACTTGGCTCGTTACTTGCAGAAATAAAAAATCCGCTTCGTTTCATAAGCGGACCGGTCAGACATAAAGATCCTCTTATTGTTCGATGATTCGCTCAGGTTGGCACCTTCCTCTGTCTGTCGGGGTTGCCGTGGCTTCATAGATCCTCTGTATCTCCACCACTCTAAATAAGAGACTTCACAATATTGAGTTTTTATATCTGAAAATAATATATAATATAACCCTCTGCACGTCAAGTATTTCCAGCTTCTTTTTATAATTTCTTTTTAGATTTTACACTCCCTTTGAACTTTTTACCCAATATCTTTCCGGCACACATTTCTATCCCCATAAATACTGCAAAAATGTTATAATTTCATTATGTAAAAATATTTTTGCAGTTTTTTACGTCCAATGTCAAAGCCTTTTGGTAGACAGGAAAAATGCCAACAGCTATCGTAAAAACAGGCAGGAGGTAATCATTCATTATGGAAATCAGTGCACAGATCAAAAAATATCGCGCGAATATGGATTTGTCCCAGGAGGAACTGGCGGAAAAGCTTTATGTCACAAGGCAGACCGTTTCTAACTGGGAAACGGGCAAAAGCTATCCCGACATCCACAGTGCACTGTTAATGAGCTCGCTATTCCAGATATCTCTTGACCAATTAATAAAAGGAGATTTAGAGCTTATGGAAAAAGAAATAAAAAAAGAAGATATAAAAACATTTTATATTTACGGAACCATTTATACCGCCTTACTGGTTGTTGACGTGTTATCCTTTGCTCCGTTGGTATATTTTTTCCAGCTTTGGGGAATGGCGGCTTCACTGGTACTTTTTATCATCACTTTACTAGTTGCCTTCAAAGTAGAAAAATTCAAAAAACAGACCAATGTGCAGACCTATAAGGAATTTACGGCATTTATGAAGGGAGCGCGCCTTGACGAAATAAGCCGGATACAGGAGAAAGCAAAACTGCCTTATCAAAGGCTTCTGCTGGCATTTGCCGCTGGTCTGATAGCGCTTGCCATTGTTTCCTGTACCATGTTTATTTTGCTTTTTTAATACTACGGGAATCTGTTTCGTCAGATAATTTCCCTATTTAAAGAATGAAAGGCGCCGCCTGATGAAAATCAAATTTTCTATTCCATAAAGCGGCGCTTTTCATTCTTTTTATTCCATTTTTACCTTAATTATATTTCCTTTTTTCATCTGTCTTTTAACCCGTAATGGAAATATATTTATGCTCTTCTACTTCCGGCTTCGCTTCTTTTTTGGGAATGATAACCTCCAGAATACCGTTTTCAAATTTTGCCTGGATGTCTTCATGGGTAACTGCTTCCCCTACATAAAAGCTTCTCTGGCATTTTCCATAAAAGCGTTCCCTGCGGATATATTTGCCATCCTCTTTTTCCTCGCTGCTGTCGGTATGCTCGGCATTGATAGTCAGATAGCCATCCTTTACCTCCGCCTGGATATCTTCCTTTTTATAACCCGGCAGCTCCAAATCCAGCCTGTACTTATCCTCAAATTCCTGCACGTCTGCATTCATGCTGCTTACCGGTGTCTTAGCTCCCGCCTTGGAAAATCCAAAGGGAACAGAAAACACGTCGTTAAAAATGTCGTCTACAAAATTGTTTTCGAAAATACTGGGTACTAACATAATAATTCCTCCTTAAATTAATTGGCATCTAGCCGTTAATAGCAATCTGTCGATTGGTCTTAGTTTGTGAAATTTTCGGGATTTTTACTCGCAGGACGCCATGTTTATAGCTGGCTTCCAGCTCTTTTTGTGAAATATCGGAACCTATAAAGAATGTCCTTTCATATTCACCGAAATAACATTCTCTTTTCAGATATTTCCCATGTCCCTTTTCTTTTTCCCTGTTGATGGAAGCAGCGATATGCAGATAACCTTTTTCGACGTAAGCCTTAATGTCTTCTTTCCGGCATCCAGGTAAATCAATCTCAAGAAGGTAAGCGTCCTTTTTCTCTCTGATATCACTCTTCATCGGGTAATGTTTAGTTGACATCATCTTGACTCCTCCTTATCTGATTCCATATTTTGGGACCCTTTATCAGGGCTCTTTGTTTCTTACGATTATGTTATACACCCGATTGTTAGCACTGTCAAGCGTTGAGTGCTAATTTTTTCTGACAATTTATGCAAACCCAGCATTTATGCGGGTTTGCGAGTTCTAAAATTTTTATAAACTGTGCTTTTTACCTTCTATACCCCACTCATACCCCATTACATATTCAGGTAAGGAAACAAAAACCCCTTACAGATGCGAAAATCATTTTTCAAATCTGTAAAGGGCTTTTAATCATTGAACTTAAACATAACAGTTCCAAAAACAGCCTGCAAGTATTCTGTATTCTGCCTGATACCTTATATTGATATCTTATGACACCTGCATTTTAAACTTAAGCACTTCTTTTTCCTCTGTAACTTTTTCTATCTGCGCTCCCAAAGCTTTTAATTTGATATCAAAATCCTCATAGCCTCTTTCAATATAGAAAATATCGTCTACTACGGAAAATCCTTCCGCCGCAAGAGCCGCAATCACAAGCGCTGCGCCCGCCCGCAAATCCGGCGCGCTGATATGCGCCCCTGTATACTTCGGCACACCGTTGATAATTGCCGTATTGCCTTCTACCTTAATAGAAGCTCCCATTCTGGTAAGCTCATCCACATACTTAAACCTGTTTTCAAATATGCTTTCCGTCACAATACTGCTTCCGTTAGAAAGCGCCAGTGTAACCGTAATCTGCGGCTGCATATCCGTGGGAAATCCGGGATAAGGAAGCGTCTTTACCTGGGTATGGGATAAGGGCTTAGAGGAAACCACCCTTACTGCATCGTCTGACTCCTCTATTTCGCACCCGATTTCTATTAATTTGGCGCTGATTGACTCTAAATGCTTGGGAATCACATTTTTGATTGTAACGTCGCCCTTTGTGGCAGCGGCAGCCAGCATAAACGTCCCCGCTTCTATCTGATCCGGAATCACGGAATATTCCGTCTTATGAAGCTTCTCTACGCCCCTAATACGGATAACATCCGTACCGGCGCCTTTGATATTGGCTCCCATACTGTTCAAAAAGTTTGCCAAATCTACCACATGAGGCTCTTTCGCCGCATTTTCAATAATAGTCTGCCCTTCCGCCAGGGATGCCGCCATCATAATATTGATTGTAGCCCCTACGGAAACCACGTCCAAATAAATATGACTGCCTTTTAAATGCTCCGCCTGTGCCACAATCAACCCATGAGAAATTTTGACCTCAGCACCGAGCGCCTTGAATCCCTTAATATGCTGGTCTATGGGACGGCTTCCAATATTACATCCGCCGGGAAGCGCCACCTCAGCTCTTTTATACTTTCCAAGCAATGCTCCCAGCAAATAATAGGATGCCCGGATTTTCTTTATATAATCGTCTTCAATCACAACATCATGAATGGTAGAACCGTTGACCCTGATAGTATGTCTGTCAACCCGCTCAATCGTTGCCCCTACGCTTTGAATCGCCTGCAACAATACATTCGTGTCCCTTACATCAGGTAAATTCTCTATAATAACTGTTTCATCTGTCATAATGGAAGCAGCCAGAATCGCAAGCGCCGCATTTTTAGCTCCGCCTATTTCGACTTCGCCCACCAGGGGATTCCCCCCCTTAATTGCATATTGCTCCATAATGCACCTCAAACACAAAATTTTATATCTACATTTCTCTATTATATACCACCAAAGGCTTCATTGTAAACTTTCAATTTAAAAATCGTTAAATTTGCACAATCTTATCCGTTTTTTGGGAATTAATTCAGATAATCTAATGGATTAACCTGGGAACCTCCAATTAAAATTTCAAAATGAAGGTGGGGACCGGTGCTCCTTCCCGTATTTCCACTAAGAGCAATCTTATCTCCCTGATTTACCCGCTGTCCCACTTTAACGAGCACCTTGCTTAAATGTCCATACCGGGTCTGTCTTCCGTCCTCATGGTTAATATAAACCACATAACCGTATCCGCTTCCCCAGCCAGCCCTTGTAACAGTGCCCGAACAGGATGCGGCAACCGCCGTTCCCACCGGCGTCGCCCAGTCGATTCCCCGATGGTAAGTGGATGCTCCTTTTGTAGGCGCATTTCTGCGTCCAAACCTGGAAGAAATCCTGCCGCCGGAAATGGGTTTTATATAGGTAGGCGGTATTCTCGTACCGATTTCCACAACTTTGGCAACCGGCGAAATAGTAATCTCTTCTTTTAATATTTCCGTATCCGTCACAGACGCATTCCGATAAGTCACAACCGCCGCAACATTTCTGTGTCCCGCCGAAGGCTGCTGACGCACTACCGAATCCGTTGTATACCAGGCATCATTGTAAATATATTCCACTGGCGCGTCATAATCTTCCTCGTAATAGATTTCCTCCTGCCTGCCCACAGAAAGCTCCGGCTCGGGAATAGTAATAATCAGTTCGTCCCCTGCACGGATTGTGGAATTTTCATTTTCCAGTGTCTCATTCATCTCAATGATGCGGTCAAGGGGAATCTCTGTTTCCAGAGAAATCTCAGAGAGAGTATCTCCCGGCTGTACTTCATAAACAGTATTTTTTTCCTGGTCCTTGGTCAAAATCTCCTTTGCCGTATTCACATCCGTCAACTCTTCCGCGCCCAGGTAGGTTTCTATAACCTCAATTTCATCTTCATAATATAAATCTACCAATCCGTAATCAAAGTCCTCAAAGCTCATTTGTAAATTCGCTTCAGAAAGCGCATCCATTTCATAAAATTCCTTTTCCACTCCCGCCTTTGGCAGTTCATAAGCTTCCTTTGCCCTTACATCTGAGGTTGTAATTCTGGTTGTCAGCACATTGATTTCCCTGTCAGGATCCAATACAAGCTCTATCTGAAATTCATTATCCGGGTCATATTTGCTCAATGCCGCCTGTAAAATTTCTATGACGCCTTCCGCACTTTGGATATTGACGGTAAACTCATTGATTTTAATCGTGTAAGCAAGACTCCTGTCAGTAATTTTATCCTCACGCAGGATACGGCACATGTTTTCAACCACGGTTTCCCGACTGTCAACCTTTCCCACAAGCAGCTCCCTGCCCTCTGTTTTTAAATCCGCATCCACAAAAACAAGGCTGCCCGCTTCCCGTGCCAAATCAGTGCGTGCCTGCCTTAAATACTCGTCAGCCGTTTCTTCGCTGTCTACCAGCCCGGCTTCTTCCCCGTTTAAAAAGACGGTATACATATTATTTCCCGTACTCTCAATTTTATGAAAGCCCGGGAATAAAAGCAGACATACCAAAGACACAAACGCTGCCGCCCTTAAATGCGCAATTCTTATTTCAAGATAATATTTCGTAATTTTTTTCATAGGTTTTTCCAATATCTATATACCGGAATCTATCCGTTATTTTTTCTTTCCGGCTTTTTTTCTGACGCTATAGCCAAATTTTCCAATCATTTTATCCAAGGTATAATATTCGCCGTGGGAATAAACAATAGGGTCCGCCTGACTCAAATGGAAGGTATTCTTTTCATCCATATAGGCATCGTCTACCGTAACCGCCTCCACGACTGCCAAAAACATGACATGACTCCCCAACTCTATGGTCTTTGTGACACGGCACTCAATATTGACCGGGCTTTCTGCAATAAGCGGCGCCCTTACCTTTTGTCCAGGAAGCTTTGTCAAATGCATTTCCTTAAATTTATCCACATCCCTGCCGCTTTTCACTCCACAATAATCCGTAGCAAACGCCAGCTTACCGGTAGTCAGGTTGATTACAAATTCTCCGGTTTCCTTTATCATATGGTAGGAATGCCTTTCCGGTCTAACGGAAATGGAAACCATGGCGGGATCTGAACAAACGGTGCCTGTCCATCCGATTGTAAGCACATTGTCGTTACCCGCTTTATCCGTTACGGTTACTAACACAGCCGGAAGGGGATATAACATATTTCCCGGCTTAAAGGATTTTTTTGCCATATCAATTCTCCTAAATCAAAACAGCTGCAAAATCTGTGCAATCTGCATACCAAGACTTGCCAGTGCGAGAAGCAACGTAACAAGCACAAGAGGCTTTAACCCATTATTTTTCTTCATACCGTTCTCCAGACGGTCCATTCTCTCCCCTAATTCCCTTGCCTTTCTCGTCGCTTCTTCCGAAAGCGCCGCCTGCACGTTTCGGTAAACGCGGATATTTTCCTTATGCACATGCTCTTCCAAATGCTTCTGACCTTCATCCGTACTCAAGCGAAGTCCCACCAAAAGCTCCTTCATGGTCCTTATGGACTCCGATATTTCGCTATCATTACCCGCTTTGTCCTCTAAATCCCTGAGAGCAACAAATACAGCCTGATGATTCTGCTGTAACTCTTCATTGATAGCACGTTCCATTTCATCCAGCCTGCCGGATACCCGGTAAAAACCGTCATCGGTTTTGTATGCCGCATCGGCAACGCTGCCCTTTAAGACTTCCATACCATCTTTGACAGAATCCACGCTTTCTTTTACAGCATCTATATTGTATTTTGTGGAATCCACACTGTATTTCACGGATTCTATATTGTCTCTTACCGAATCCACACCATCCCTTACGGATTCTATATTGTCCTTTATGGAATCTGTACTGTTTCTTACGAAATCTATATTGTCCTTTACAGAATCCACACTGCCCTTCACGGAATCCATGTTATCTTTTATAGAATCCACGCCATCCTTGACCAAATCCGCATCATCCTTGACGGAATCTATACTATATTTTATGGAGTACATGTAATTCTTAACCGGCTCAATTTCTTCCTTTACAGACGCCACATCTGTTTTTACGGATTCTACCGTTTCCTTGACAGAATCCTCGTTTTCCCTAAGAATTTCCTGTACTACAGCCGTCTCCGCCTTTAAACCGATTCCCGCTTCGTCAATTTTAGCGCCAAGCAGCTCCTCTTTACTTCCATAATCTTCAAACTGCTCAATGCCGCACTGAATCAGCTGCTGCACCTGCTCCGTCAGTTCCACGTTCTTTAAATTCAGACGGCGCATTTCCTGCATCATACGCTCATATTCCGCCGTGCGCTCCTGCATCCTTTTCATATCTCTCGCTTCCGCCTGACTGTTCGCTTTTATTATCTCCCCGGCATTAAATCTTTTTGCCAGCTTATCCATAAAATTATCCACAATAATACCCTCCGTGTCTTTTTCGTACGGTGTATATGTATCTTTTTTATTTTAACATGTATCAATTTCTTTTACAACCACCGGCTTTTTGTATTTCCTTTATTTTTTGTTGAAATTGCACAGTAAAATATTCTTTTTCTCTTTTTCATTGTTAATATTAACTATTTTTTCACTCCTTGTTCATAGTTTATTCACATTTATGGATTATTATAAATCTATAAACAACGAACGACGTAATGTTAATCATTACAGACATAGATAAATTTTTTCATAATAGCCCGGGTGCCGAAAGGTGCCTGGGCACTCCTCATTTTGGGGGGATTTTAAAAGGGAAGCTGTAAAAGCCTCCCTTTTATGTGTCTTGGTCTAAGGAACTGCGTTCCTTTTTATGCAGAGAAGGCAAATCAGATTGCAGCGCTGTGAGCGCCGGAAAGCGAGGCTTGCTGTGATTCCTTCTCCATAGCTGCCCTTTCTTCATTTTGGTCTGCAATTTTTTGCACTTCTTTATTTAAGGAAAGCATCTTGGAATCCAAATCAGAAACCATGGCAGCACATTCAATCAACTCTTTTTTTATGTGCTCAGGAACATTTCCTTCAAATTTATAATGAATTTTGTGTTCTAAGCTTGCCCAAAAATCCATTGCAACTGTCCGAATCTGGATTTCCACTTTGGTATCCACAATTCTGTCGGATAAAAAAATCGGAATGGTAATCAATAAATGATAGCTTTTATAACCGCTGGGTTTGGGATTCTGGATATAATCCTTTACGGAAATTACTTTGATATCATTTTGCTTAATCAACATTTCCGCAATCCTGTAAATATCGGATATAAAGGAGCATATTACCCTGACGCCCGCTATGTCATTTACATGCTCTACCATATTTGCAATGGTTGATTCATAATGGTTCTTTTTTAATTTCTTTACAATGCTCTGCGGCGTTTTAATCCGCGATTTGATATGTTCAATAGGATTATACTGGTGCACGTGTTGAAACTCATCGTTTAATATCTCCAGTTTGGTGCCTACTTCCTTTAAAGCCGAATTGTATATTAAAACAACCTCTTCCCAGCTTTTTATATCATTCTCTTTTTCAAACTTTAATTCCAAAAGTCTCACCTCTGTTGCTGAATTTACAAGAACATTTTACCATATTTCTTCAACTTATGCACAAATTTGACATAAATTTTACCGTTTTTTCATTTTTAGTTTGTTATTGTCCGCCTATTCATCCTCTGTTATAATATCCCCTGTAAATATATCAGTGTCCACGGGCACAGGAAGGAGCGCTTATGTTTCGTTTATGGGGTAAAATCTGGAAGGACAACCACCTGCTACAGGATACCGTATTTGAAGAAGAAAGCACCGATACAAGAACCCATAAAATCTTCCGGGGATTGGAGGAAATCTGTTATGCATTTGACTTAGGAAAGCCCATCTGGCTGGATAAGACGGTTGCGGAATTCAAGCGTCACGATAAAACACGGTTTTTTCAGGATAACTTTATAGAAGAAATCCCCTTTGATTATCTGGAAATACAGGTTATTGAAGAAGATTAGCCACAACTTCCTTCTGACTTTATGCATAAAATGATTGACATCCGAAATAATATGTTGTAACATCATTGTATCAGAAAGTAGTTTCGAAAACTACATGATGTGTTTTAAGGAGGTCATATTATGCATATATCTATTCGTGAACCCGGAAGTGCGATTACGCATTTTGTCGCTATGATACTTGCCATGGGAAGCGCCATTCCTTTATTAATGAAAGCATCTGAATTTGGCACGCTTTCCGTTACCGCCATGTTTATATTTATTACCAGTATGGTTTTACTCTATGGCGCCAGTGCAACCTATCACTCCGTCAATGTAGCGCCTCATATCATAAAAATTTTCAGAAAAATCGACCATATGATGATTTTCATTATGATTGCCGGCTCCTATACCCCTGTCTGCCTTTTAGTCTTGGATAAACATACCGGAAGCCGGATGCTTTTATGCGTCTGGAGCGTCGCCCTTTTCGGCATTTTAATCAAAGCGCTCTGGATTACCTGTCCTAAATGGTTTTCCTCCATCCTCTATATCGGAATGGGATGGATTTGCATCAGCGCCATAAAACCGATTATCCATATCCTATCCCTGCCGGCATTTATGTGGCTCCTTGCAGGCGGGCTTTTGTATACTGTAGGAGGTGTTATTTACGCACTGAAGTTAAAGGTTTTTAATGAAAAGCACGTTAACTTCGGCTCACACGAAATTTTCCATCTGTTTATTATGGCAGGAAGCTTCTGCCACTTTATTTTCATGTATCAATATGTGATTTAATTATAATTCTATGCCGTTTTTCTTTAAGAGTTCTCTCGCTGTCTCAACGCTGTCAACACCTGTAGCGTTCTTGATAGGGGCGAACTCTTTTTCCCTGACAACCTCAAAGGGAAGGCAGCTCTTCAGTTCATGAATCATATCCAAAACCAGCTGCTCAAATTTATAACCGTTGGGAGTCCGGGGTTTTATTTCATTTCCCCCGCCGTCCAGGCAGTTAATCTTCTTTTCTACAATATGAAGCCCCAGTTTACAGGACATAATCCGTTCCAGGGCGGCTACGGAAAACAGGTAGTTTAGGATAACGCCAAAATTGTAAGCATACTCGCCCTTCTCATTACGTTCATCCCGCATCTGTTCTGTCAATTCATAATATTCCACAATAGAAGGTCTGCCGTCTTCCAGACACATAACCCCAACCTTTTCATCCGGATTTGCCTTACGGACTACCTTTGCTCCCACTTCCACAGCCCTGTCAATAGAAGCTCCTATAAAAACAGGGTCCGCAATTTTTTGCAGCACATTATCCACGGCAAAAATATTCAGCCATTCAATGCCGATTTCATGTATTTTATCTACCAATCCGTTTCTGGCAAGAGATACAAACCAGCCGCCGTTTCCGTTGGGAGAAGTAGAAATTCTGCTCTTTGTCTCTAAAAGCACTTTCCCTTCAAAATCTACTGCAGGCGCCATTTCCTGCTTAAAAAACCATACCATGTCTTCTTTATAGCCAAAGAAATGATGCTCCTCAAAAAAACCAACCGTTCTTTCATGGTTTTTATCGCTGGTCATAATAAATAAGGGCACCCATTCCCCCGCCTGATTGACCACCTCCATCAGATTGTTTATGAGACACTCAAAAATGTATAAATCCTTCGTCAATCCAATATTGTAAACGCCCTTTGGCTCATCACTGCCAAGACGGGTTCCCATTCCCCCTGCCAAAAGCACCGCTCCTACTTTTTGCTGTCTGATGGCAGAAAGCCCTAAACCTTCAAAATACGGCTTATTTCCCTCAATTTCATCTGTTTCCATAGAAGCAATAGGTGTAATTTCCCCTCGTTCCGCCCGGCTTTCCCGATGTTTCAAACTTTCTATGGGAGAAAAATCCGTCTCCTCTATCTGCGAAAGCAGTTCCTTTTGCCTGCCGGCATCCAATTCCCCGTAATATTTCAATAAATGCCCCTGGTTATATTGCTCCAGTTTTTCCAAAGCCTGATGATAATTCAATGTTAATTCTCCTTTCACTACCCTGTCATAAAATATTCGTTCTGTCTGTTATCAATCCAAAGACAGTTTCCCCCAAAAATCACTCCCCATCCAATGCTCCTCCTTATACTTCATAAAAAAAGCCTTCATCTGCGGATGCTCTGCGCCCAAATCCAGCAGCATGCCGTCAAGGTTTTCCTTTGTCAGGCAGCCCAAATCCGCAAAGAGGGAAATGTACGCCATGTCCTCCCCGTGCTCCTCCTTTAATACCAGCCAGGTTTCCTCGCTCTCACAGCCTTTGGTATGGGAAAGCAGATAACCGGTCAGCTCCCTTCTGTTGTCTTCTGCTAATCCCTTGTCATACAAAAGCCGTAGAAATGCCACCCGGACTTTTCTTTTCCTTTTTTCCTGCAAAAAATATTCCAGGTCATTTTCCCTGCTGCCATAGTCCTCTTCCCCGCATAAAAGCAGCTTGGTGTAGCCTTCCATGTCATCCCCGTGGAGAATCGTCAGCATCCTCGCATCCCACAGGGCAAGCCATTCCTTATCATCCACTTTGGCGGTCTGGAACAGGTAGGGCGCATCCAAAACGCCGCAGGTGGAAGCCAGCAGGGAGCCGAAGCCGCGGCATACCTCTCCTTTCACATTTCCGTTTTCTTCCTTTGTAAGACAGATGCGCTTTAAGGCGGCGCACTCCATAAAAAGGGACTTTCCCAGCGCATATTCTTTCCGGGAAAAGTAGATTTCTTCCAAATCCCTGCAATGGGCAAACGCCCAATCCCCGATACTTTCCAGGGTACCAGGCAGATAAATCCGGTACAGACCGGTAACATTGAAAAAAGCTTTCTTTCCAATGCCGGTTACGGGAAGCCCCTCTATGGATCCCGGAACCGCAAGCTCAATTTTGTTTCCCTCATAGCCGGTAATGGATACGCCATTTTCTGAAATTGTATAACGATACAGGGCGCCTGCCTGTTCAAGCTGTTTCTCCATCATGCAAAATTACCCGTTTTAATCCTGTTTATACTGTCATTCTGTTTCCCGGCTTTAGACTGCTGCCGTTTATTTCATTGTTCCGTTTTCCGGCTTTAAACTGCTGCCGTTTATTTCATTGTTCCGTTTCCCGGCTTTAAGCTGCTGGCGTTTATTTCATTATTCCGTTCCCCGGCTTTACTGCCGTTTATTCCTTTCACTCTACAGCTTCAATTCCCTGATTTCCTGCGCCAGCTGCTCCGTCCTCTCGGACAGCATCAACTGCTTATTTTGCCTCTGGTATGCCTCGCAGCCAAAGGTGGCGATAAACCTTGCAGAATCATTATTGACCGTCAGCTCCGTTACCAGAATCAGCATTTCATTCCCCTGGGAAAAAGCCTGTTCCACAAAGGCAAACAATGCAGAAAGCTTTTTCCGGCAAAGCTCCGTATCCTGTTTCATGCGGCTTACTTCTTCATCGAAGCGTTCCTTTACCAGGGCGAATACCTGATTCGTCAGGGTCTGCTTACTCGTAACCGCTTCCTTTTTGCATTTCTCCAGAAAATGCAGGATTCTCTTGTGCTTCATTTTATCCGCGGGGGAAAGGGCGCCGCCCTTTGCCAGGTTCTCCATGATTTTCTCCCTTGCCTGTATCTGTTTATCCAGCATATCCAGCCCGTCCGCCGCATCCTTTACCGCACGCAGGGGCGCCATCATATCCTGTAAATAAGCTCCCGTCTCCATATTCTCCTTAATATCCGCAAGGATTTTATCCATCAACATGCCCAGAAGGGAAAGGCGCTCGTCAAAAGGCGCTTCCTCCGCCTTTTTCACGACTGCCTCCGTTACCGTCCCTCCTAAGATTTCATCTACATGATAATCCTTTTTATATTTCTGGTAAAGGTCATAATACGCTCCAAATTCTTTTACAATCTTATCATTACGGATGTACTGCCCTATGAGGGCTTCAGAAACGGGAAGCTTTTCCTCCTCATAAAGATACAGAATCTGGGAAAGATCCTCCCATCCCCTGGCAGTCACATACAGTCTGCCCTTAACCGTCGTCTCAATATGATAAAAATATTCCTTTTTCAGCTCCAGGAAGCTGACGATAGCGCCGTGAATCCCCATTTCCCTCGCATAGGTTTTCCAGGCGTCATAATCCGCCTCCACCTCCAGCACCTTTAAACGGTCCATGGTAACCACGTCAAACTCCCTGACGGATTTGTTGTATTCCGGCGGATTGCCTGCGGTAACAATAATCCAGCCTTCAGGTATCCTGTGCTTACCAAAGGTTTTGTACTGCAAAAATTGCAGCATGGAGGGCGCAAGAGTCTCGGATACGCAGTTGATTTCATCCAAAAACAAAATGCCTTCCTTGATGCCGCTTCCTTCCATGGTTTCATACACGGAAGCAATGATTTCACTCATAGTATATTCCGAAACCCGGAACTTTTCCCCTTCATATTCCTTTTCCGTAATATAAGGAAGCCCCAGGGCGGACTGTCTTGTGTGATGGGTCATGGAATAGGACACTAACGCAATGGAAAGCTCCGACGCCACCTGCTCCATAATGGCTGTTTTCCCGATGCCGGGCGCTCCTAAAAGGAAAATGGGTCTCTGTCTGACTATGGGTATCCGGTATTCCCCGGATTCATCCTTTTTT
>N._stephensi_709_foregut__coassemble_357_pt1 | contig 17213 bp, 14 predicted proteins | sample N__stephensi_709_foregut__metabat2_low_PE_012 | metagenome-assembled genome bin N | reverse complement strand
TTATGTCCAAGGGGATTTTGGGCTTATTTATTTGGGGGATAATGAACCCTATCAGATTATTGGAAAAGGAATTCATGCCGCTTACATTTGAAATTTTATCCTCCGGCACAAGTCTTCCCGTCGCCACTGCCGACGCAGGCTGCTGAAAAGCATTGGTCACGCCGATGATAACATTAATGGCATAAATATGAAAAACCGCCAGACGCCCGGCAACGAAAAGCGTCAGCACCGCCAAAGACCCGGCTGCCGCAATGCCGTCCGATACCAGCATAATGGTTTTCTTCTTATGCCTGTCAATAAAACCGCCTGCAAAAAGGCTTAAAATAACATAGGGTACATAATTGCAAAAGGACATCAGGGAAAGGGACATAGCGGAATGGCTCCGTCCATATGCCCACAACACCAGCGCAAATCCTGTCATGGAGCTGCCCAGTCCCGATACACTCTGGCTCAACCATAAAATAACATATTTCTTAAAATTTCTATTTTCCATTGAATTTATCTCCGTTCTATTCTTTATTTTGGCGTCAAAGCCCTTTGCATGTCTGTTTTCTCACTGCATGCGGGAATAAAAAGCAGTACAAAATTCAATGAGGACGATAATTTCCTTCTACCTCTGTACAAGCCTCGTCCCATCATCAAACCTTGTACAGAGTCCTTTGCTTAAATCAATAATCATATGGCAAAGCATAGCTTCCACCTCTCCTTTCCGGAGTCAAAGCTCCGCCGTAAGAATAAAGATATTATAACATAAGGCGAAGAGCTCCACCAGCTTAAAATGAGCCTTTGCATTTCCTCGTTTATTTTGCATCCTCATTTCAAAATCCCCTTCCAAACAGTACCAAAATGCTGGACTTTTTCCATAAAATATTTTATGATATACACAGTAAAATACGGCATTATTAAAGAGGTACCAAAAGTGAAGAAGAAGCATCGGTTATTTTATTTGCTGATTATTGTTTCTGCATCAATCATTGTCTTTCTGGCGGTATTTTTTTATATCAGAAAAACGGATGAGGCAATTTCGGAAAATATCATCAATTCCATCAGCGAAATCGCAGTACATGATAAAGCGACCATCCAATCCCATATTGAAACCCGCTGGAAAAACCTGAATGAAATCCGGGAACGTTTTACCAGCTTTGATTGTAAAACCATTGAAGATGTTGAGACAAGACTGAATCTGGAATGTGCCTCCAGCAGCTTTACCCACATCTATCTGGTTGCTGAGGACGGCACGATTTACACCGATAAATATGTCGTTTATGAACCGGGCAATGATACCATGAAAAGGAATCTGGATTTTCTGCCCTATTTTGAAAATGGAGAAAAACAGGTTGTTGTCCGCTTTGACGATAAGATAGACGGCGGCTGGATGGCAAAAGAAAGCATCTTATACGGAATCCGCCTGGAGGACTACAGCGTGGAAGGCGTCAAAATGTATGCATTAATTGGCATCAGCGATATTTCTTCCCTCCAGGACAATATGGTTATTGACAGCTTTTTGAAAAACGGGAAAGCCCGCGGTCACAGCGCCCTCATAGATATGAACGGCAACTATCTCGTCAATGTCAATAAAGAAATTTACTTAAATAAACAGAATAATCTTTATGACCACCTGACTACAGCCGAGCGCAGCGACCTGACAAATGATGAAGTCCGGAAGAGACTGCAAAACCGGGAAACCTTCGGATTTTACCACTCCCATGCCGGCGAGAACGGCAAGGAGCTTTTCTATTTTATACCGCTTGATGATAATTATAATCTGTATTTCATTATGAGTGTCAACGAGGAAGTCTTTCTGGAACAGCGGCGGATGTTTGTGTCACTCAGTATGACAATGGCTCTCATCTCCATATGTACCGTTATCGCCATGCTGCTTATCATTATGAGACTCCAGGTAAAGACAGTCCGGACAACGGAAGCGGCAAAATCACAGAAGGAATTTCTTTCCAATATGAGCCACGAGATACGGACGCCCTTAAACGGTTTGATTGGCATGAATCATCTGATTATGGTAAATATTGACGATGAGAACCAGAAGCCCCAGATTAAAGAATGGTTGAAAAAATCCCACAGCACGGCAAATTATCTGCTGTCCCTGGTCAACGATATCCTGGATATGTCCAAGCTCCAGGCGGGGAAAGTGGACATTGTGACGGAGCCGATGCTTATCTCCTCCATGATTGATGAAATTGCGGCGATGCAGGCTGACAACATCAAAAACCGGGGCGTGGAGTTTTTGGTTGAAAAAGATATCACGGAGCCTTGCATTGAGGGCGACGTGACCCGTACCAAACAGATTCTGATGAATATTGTAGGAAATGCGGCTAAATTTACGCCGGAGGGCAAATGGATTCGTCTGTCTGTTACCCAGGAAAAAACGGACTCTGCCCATGTCACTACGACTTACCGTTGCGAGGATACGGGAATCGGCATATCCGAAGAATATATTGACAAGATTTTCGACTCCTTCAGCCAGGAGCGTAACAGAAATAATAACGGCATCAAAGGAACCGGGCTTGGCATGGCAATCAGCAAGCTCCTTGCAAATGCAATGGGCGGAGATATCACGGTGGAGAGCCAGCTCCATGTGGGAAGTACCTTTACGGTTACCATCCCTTCCAAAATTGTAAAGGAGATTCCCGCCGGATTAACGGACCAGACAGCAGGCGGGAAAGCTGCCGATACTACTCTCTCTGTACGCCGTGCGGATGGTAAGCCTCTCAAAATCCTTGTGGCTGAAGACGTGGAGCTGAATGCGGAGGTACTGTTGGAAATCCTTGGCATGGAAGGCTTTGAAACCGCACTGGCACATAACGGCAAAGAAGCGTTGGATTTGTTTGAACAGTCCAAACCCGGAGAATTTGATATTATCCTCATGGATATGCAGATGCCTGTTATGGACGGCTGTACCGCCGCCAAAAACATCCGGAAACTGGACCGCGCCGACGCCAAAACTATTATGATTTACGCCTGTACCGCCAATATGTTCCAAGAGGACAGGGACCAGGCACTCGCCAGCGGAATGAACGACTTTTTAACGAAACCTATCGACGTGGATGTCCTGCTGAAGAAATTAAAAAAGAGCGGACAATAGCAAAAGGAAGAGGAACAAACCATGAAAAGAAAGCTAACTGCCATAACACTTATCTTAGCACTCTGCTGCTGCCTTTTTGTCGGCTGTGGTAAAGGAACAAAGGAGGATGTGACCCTGATTATCAAGGTCCCCAACCTGGCTATGAACGCTGTCAGCAATCCCGATATTCCCGACTCAGCCGTCTTTTTACAGCTGGCGGGCGAAGCTTTTTCGGCGCAGTACGAAAAGGCAAACGTTACTATCCGGATAGAAACCTTTGATTATGTGGATGAAGTGGCTGCCATTACAGACCGCTTTGATACGGAGGATGCGACGGATATTCTCTATGAAGGCTATTTTAATATGGCGTCCTATCTGCACACCGGAAGGGTCGTCCCTTTAGATGATATCATATCGGATGAATTGCGGGCGGACATTGACGATGCTTCCTGGGCAATGAGCAGGGCAGATGGGAAAACCTATATGATGCCCTTCTTAAGCATGCAGAATATCCTTATTTATAATAAAGCGCTTTTTAAGGAATGTGGTCTTGAGGAATATACTACCGATGAGGTCACAATTCAGAACTGGACCGTAGAGGAATGGACGGATATTCTGGACACCCTTGCCGCAGAGCTGCCCGACCAATCTTATCCGATGATGATGTATGGCAAGAATAATCAGGGCGACACCCATATTATGTCCTATATACGCGCCTTTGGAAGTACGATTTTTGATGCAGACGGTTATTTTGACTTTGAAAGCGAAGAGGCTGTGGAAGCATTGACCTGGATACAGTCCGGCGTGGATAAAGGATGGTATCCGCCCCACCCTGAAAACCTGGAAATTTCAGACTGTAATGAATTATTCAGCAACCAGCAACTTGCCATCCATATATTCAACAATGCTAACTTTATGCTTTACGATAACATGGAAGATTACGGGTATGTCAATTTCCCAGGCAATGTGGCAACCTCTTTTGTAACGGGCTTCGAGGTATTTGACAACGGCGATGAATTAAAGGTGCAGACTGCAAAGGACTTCATCCGCTACATATATGAAACCGACGAATGGCTGGAGCTGTCCGCCGGTAATATCCCTGCAAGCAGAAAGGTTTCCGATAAATACCAGGATCAGATTACCATGCTGGATGAATTTACCAACAATGCCGGGAACGTAGTGGATTTTATGAATAACAGCCCCAACTGGCAGGGGAATGATACATCCGTCCGCAGCGTGTTCTGGCCCAATATCCATGAGCTGCTGGCAAAAAGCGTCACGCCGCAGGAATGTGCAAAAATGCTGGATGCTTCCTGTAACGCCGCATTGGAGACAGGCTGGGAAACCAGTGCGCTCCATGAATAACAAAAGGGACTGACTGCCTATTCACATATCCGTCCGTTTAGAACGCCACAACAGTATCCCCTGCAATATTCCATACTCAGTTATGATTGATGCTAAAATACTGATTACCAATTCCCTTGACAATGATTCTTCCAGATTCAATAACCTATACCATTGTTCAAAGACAAGCAGCCCCTTCACAAAATTGCCTTCTTTCATCAGCGCCGACCAAAGGACAGCTTCTATCACAAAAAATTTGATAAATGCCAAAGTCCCTCCAATTACAGAACTCCGACACAGAATGACATATAAAACTGTGCAGGAGCATACATGAAAAAACAGTAATAGTAAGCAGAAAATCCGCAAATAGAAATCCTCACACAACGCAGCCGGAAAAAGCAACAGATATGCCATCATGCAAATCATCATAACTACCGGTATGATGATGCCACAAGTCACAGTCTTTGAAAGAGCGATTTCACAAAAGGTATGTCCACTCATGATTTCATAACAGATTGTCTTTTGACGAAACTCTCTGCCTACATATACCGCTATTATCGTACAGATGAAAGCGAGCAAATACAAAAAGTCAGGCGCCATGGAAGCCCACACCATTTTTCCTGTAATTTCACTTTCCAAACCAACAAGATTGAGACAGCTCATAAAAAACAATATTAACGGGATGAGAACAACGTATTTCATAATTGATATGGAATGAAAAAAACGGTATAACTCAATCCGAAACAGATTGCCCTTCTTCATGCCTGGTTACCTCCTAAAAATCTATTCTCCTTGAAGATAATTGTATGATAACCAATAATACTATATATTCAACAACAGCTCCTCCGATAATGCCTATCCTATATTCCGGCGCAATCACAATATCTGTATTCGTAACCGCACTCCACTGACTCATGACCGCTAATACCTTACAGCTGTTGTAAACATCCGATGTGACAAACAGCTCCGTTGTAAATAAAACGAAAACTTCAAGTAATGTAAATCTGACAAACGCCAGGCAGCCGCCTAACGCCCCATTTCTGCAAAGCATTACATACAAAACCGTACAAGTACAAATATGGCACAATATAAAAAACATAAATAAAATATGTACCGGCGAATACATTTGCAATGCTCCCAAAACAGACACAAAAATAAATATGCATAACTGCAGCATCAGCGAAACACAAAGCCCACATGTCATCGCTTTCGTACAGCAGATTCTCCATAAGCTGTATCCGGCTATTATCTCATGATGAATCGTCTTTTGTTTAAATTCCCTGCCCACATAATTAGCTGCCATTACAGAAGCGATAAATACTATCATCAGATTTACTACCTTCATTGTGGAATTTATTGCTCCCATGTAAGTGCCATCAGCAAGCAAAGCTTCAGAATTATCAACAGCAAAAAAAACTGTTGCAGAAAAGATTGCAGCCATACATAGAAACATAAAAAAAGAATGAGTAAAACGATACATTTCAACTCTATACAAATTGCCTTTCCTCATTGCCAATTATCTCCCTCATATAATATTGTTCAAGATCGCTTGTATTTTTCAAAGTTTTCTTGTCAATCATATCTATTATCTGTCCACCCTTTATGAATATAAAATCAGAAGATAACTGAAATAATTCCCCCAGAATATGACTTGATATTAAGAGTGTCATGTTTTTTTCCTGGCATAAACCAAGGAGTATTTCCCTCAATTCAACAATGCCCTCCGGATCAACGCCATTCATTGGTTCGTCCAATACCAACACCTCCGGATTTGATGCAAGGGCACAGGCAATGCCCAGTCTCTGTTTCATTCCCAGCGAAAATTGCTTTACTTTCTTTTTCCCAGTTTTATCAATCTTTACAAGCTTCAATAATTGTTTCAGGTTTTCTTCATTCGTCTCGCCTTTTATCCCTCCGATTATCTTAATATTCTCAAGCGCCGTCATGCCCTCGTATAAATAAGGATTTTCAATCATAAAACTCATCCTTCTCCTGAATGACTCTATCGGCTCTCCGCTCGAAACAATGATTTCGCCCGAAGTAGGTACTGCCAACCCCGCAAGAAGTTTAAAAAATGTGGTTTTTCCTGCGCCGTTTGGACCAATCACACCATAGATATGTCCCCTTTCTATTTCAAAATTGAAATGGTCTACTGCTGTTATCTCTTTATATTTTTTAGTAAGATTCGATATTTTTAACATCCCACTAATTGCCCTTTCTTCCGCCTGCTAAAATGCCTATCTCATCTGTAATATGACACATATATTGAATCAGCTGCTTATCATCGCTTAACTAAGATTTCATATTCTTAATTATACTATTTTTTCTTTTACTTTAAGTAATATGTCGAAATTCGTATACTTTATGGCGAAATTCATAAAATGACTATAGCCGGGCTTGCCTCATACCAACTGTATATATCATAATTTTTACATCAAATATGTTGTTTTTATCTTCTACATCCAAAGTCCCATGGTAACTTTCTACTACCTTTTTTACATTTTGCAATCCAATTCCATGCCCCTGTGTCTCTTTTTTCGTAGTCACATAATGCATGCCCTGCCTGATTATTTGACCGGAATAACTATTCCTCATATGAATGAACAAAATTCCTTTTTCGTATTTTATAAAAACAGATAACCATTTTTCCTCTGAATGGCTGGCAGCCGATATGGCATTTTCCAATAAGTTTCCTAATATAACATTCATATCAAAAAGCCGGATTCCTAAATCCTTGGGAATGTTTATTTTGTATTCTATCCTATCTAAGACTTTTTCCGCATGATTTAACATGTAATTCATTACACTGTCCACTTCTTTATTTCCACTTCGGGAATACTCATTTCTATTTTCCATAAACATTTCCATGTCTTGAATGTATGTAATTATTTCATCCCGTTTTCCTTTATTCGCCATAATCAGCAGCTCATTCAGATGGTGTTTCATATCATGGCGCAGGGCAGTTACTTTTTCCTCTGACTGCATTAACAAATCCAATTGGTTCGCATAACCGGCAATTTGTCTTTCAAACAAATTGCTTTCTTCCAGTTTCAGATAAACATCCAACAATGCACCATACAGATAGAATATTAAAACATTAATAAACAATATACCTGCACCGGTCAATACCAGTATTGCCTGATGATTCAGGTTATTCATCATCAGCACAAACAATATTACAATGCTGATAATAGGAATCATAAGCAATATGTTTACATATGGCGGCGAAAATGCTGTTTTTCTATTTTTTATGATTACCTTTTCCACAAGAATTTCACATATGCTGATTAAAAAAACCGTTACATATGCTGCAATCTCGTTATATCCTTCCCCCATAACGTAATCAGAAAAAGAATAGATTGACACAATATCACACGCCATATTTACCCCATAAATAAGAATAACCGCCAATATCTTTTTTTCGATTTCCCCCTCATATGCCCGCATAATAATAAACATAGTAATCAAATTTGCCATAATCGTTACCGGGGAAAATGGAAAGCCAAATAGCATCCCGTCGTCACAAAGAAAAAAAGCAAATAATAAAATTTTTCCCTGCCTTTATTTTCTTCTTTAACGGAAAAGAACACAGATATAAATCTCTTTACAATAAACATCCTAAATAGATTGGTACTGAATGCAGTAATCACATCAAACATATTACTTCATATTCTCCCACTGTCTTTGCTTCATCTGCTCCCTTACAGCTTTTCTATATATCTGGCTTATATTCAACAAGGCGCCATCAGACATTTCCATCAACTCATAAGAGCACATTGCGACAAAATCCAAATTGACCATATACGACTGATGTATCATGATAAAATGATAAGGCACTTTTTTAGCAAGCTCCTTTAATTTCCCATTAAATTCCAACTCTTCATTTTTTGTTACAATATGAATCGTCTTATTTTGACTATAAAAATATATGATATCCTTATAAAGAACTCTATAGTAATAACCTTTGTGGTAATAGTGAAGTGCCAGGTTCTTTTTCTCCCACATTTTCATGCTCATACCCATAATATCTTCTACCATTTCCCCGGTTATTGGTTTCATCAAAAAATCCAGCGGTTGAATACGGAACAGGTTCATTGCATAACTGCTCTTTGAAGAAATATATACAATGATGGTATCCATATTCTCTAATTCTTCCCGGATAAAGCCGCCCACTGCAATCCCATCAGTGCTGATTAGCTCAATATCCAAAAACAATAAATCTACCACGTTTCCTTTTTGCAGAAATTCACAAAGGCTCTCTCCTGTATACCATACATTCACATCAATTTTTATCCCCTGCCTTTTTCCATACCCATAAAGCAAATCTTCCAGACTGGCGCAGGTTCCTTTTTCATCGTCACAAATCCCTATATGAAACACGTCGCAGCCTCCCTTTGTTTTTTGCCTTGTATTTTACCATATTTTTTACTCTTTTACCACTAATCCGTCATCTCCGTCAGTGTTTGACCGGAGCAGGGAATCTGCTGCAATAAATACACAAAAAAGGTACTGCCGCCGGACGGTCAGCCTCAAAGTTTACTGACAAAAAGGACCTTGTAAGAACGAATCCTACAAGGTCCTGAATCAAACTTCTTATTCCATTAATCGTTCTGAATCGCCGCCTGCGCCGCCGCCAGCTTTGCAATAGGCACACGGTAAGGCGAACAGGACACATAGGTCAGTCCAACCTTATGGCAGAACTCGATACTGCTAGGGTCTCCGCCATGCTCGCCGCAGATACCCATCTTGATGTTCGGTCTGGTAGCGCGTCCCTTTTCAGCCGCCATCTGTACCAGCTGTCCTACACCGCTCTGATCCAGCCTTGCAAAAGGATCGGATTCGTAAATCTTATTGCGGTAATAGTCATTTAAGAATTTGCCCGCATCATCCCTGGAGAATCCAAAGGTCATCTGGGTCAAATCATTGGTCCCGAAGGAGAAGAACTCTGCTTCTTCGGCAATTTCATTGGCGAGAAGAGCTGCACGTGGAATCTCAATCATCGTACCGATATGGTACTGGATGTCGGAGTTTTTCTCCTTCTTCACTTCCTCAGCCACCTCTACAACTACATCCTTGACAAATTTCAGCTCCTTCTTTTCCCCTACAAGAGGAATCATGATTTCAGGAACGATATCAAAGCCCTTTTCCTGTTTTACTTCAATGGCAGCTTCCATAACCGCCCTGGTCTGCATCTTGGCAATTTCCGGATAGGTAACTGCAAGACGGCAGCCCCTGTGTCCCATCATCGGGTTGAACTCATGAAGGGAATCACAAATTTCCTGTACATCCTCTGCGCTCATCAGCATTTCCACTGCCAGGTCATCGATATCCCCCTGATCTGTGGGTACAAATTCATGAAGCGGCGGGTCTAAGAAACGGATAGTAACCGGTCTGCCCTCCATAACCTCATACAATGCCTTGAAATCTCCCTTCTGGTAAGGAATCAAAGCATTTAACGCCTTTTCCCTCTGCTCCAAGGTCCTTGCCAGAATCATCTGACGGATTTTGGGAATCCTGTCGGGCTGGAAGAACATATGCTCCGTACGGCACAGACCGATGCCTTCCGCACCATATTTGATAGCGTTTGCCGCATCCGCAGGCGTGTCCGCATTGGTGCGTACCTGGAGTTTGCGGTACTCGTCCGCCCATTCCATAATCCTGCCAAAGTTGCCGGTAACGCCGGCTTCCTCCGTCTTAATATCTCCCAGATAAATATTACCGGTAGAACCGTCTAAGGAAATGTAATCGCCTTCCCTGATGACGCTTCCGCCCAGCTCAAATACTTTTTCTTCTTCATTAATGGCAATCTCGCCGCAGCCGGAAACACACGCCGTTCCCATGCCCCTTGCCACAACAGCCGCATGGCTTGTCATACCGCCGCGGACAGTTAAGATACCCTCTGCCGCATGCATACCTTCAATATCCTCAGGGGAAGTCTCCAGACGGACCAGTACAACCCTGTCGCCGGTCTTTTCATGGACGTCCTTTGCCGCCTCTGCGGTAAAGTAAACCTTACCTGCCGCCGCTCCCGGAGATGCGGGAAGACCCTTTCCGATAATCTTACCGTTCTTCAAAGCCTCTGCATTAAAGGTAGGGTGTAACAGCTGGTCTAAGGATTTCGCCTCGATACGCAGCACTGCCTCCTTCGGGGTAATCTTGCCTTCGTCCACCAAATCGCAGGCAATCTGCAATGCCGCCTGTGCGGTACGCTTGCCGTTACGTGTCTGAAGGAAATACAGTTTCTTATCCTCAATGGTAAACTCCATATCCTGCATATCGCGGTAATGGTCCTCTAACTTGTTGGCAATCTCCATAAACTGCTTGTAACATTCGGGCATGTCCTGCTCCAGCCTGGTAATGGGCTGGGGTGTGCGGACGCCTGCCACAACGTCCTCGCCCTGTGCATTAATCAGGTATTCCCCGTAAATGCCCTTGGCGCCGGTGGAAGGATTCCTTGTAAAGGCAACGCCCGTACCGGAGGTCTCTCCCATATTACCGAATACCATTGCCTGTACGTTGACCGCCGTTCCCCAGTCTCCGGGAATATCGTTCATACGCCTGTAAACAATGGCACGCTCGTTATCCCAGGAACGGAATACGGCTTTTACCGCTTCCATCAGCTGCACCTTAGGATCCTGGGGGAAATCAGAACCCATGGCATCCTTATAAATCCCTTTAAAAGTATCAATAACGCCTTTTAAATCCTCAGCAGTCAAATCCGTATCAAATACCGGCTCATTCTCTCCTCTGCCAAGAACGCTTCTCTTCTTGTCCTTTACCTCATCCAGCACTCTTTCAAAATGCGATTTGGGAACCTCCATAACCACATCCGAGAACATCTGGATAAACCTTCTGTAGGAATCGTAGGCAAATCTCTCGTTGCCTGTCTTTTTGGCAAATCCCTCTACCGCTACATCGTTTAACCCCAGATTCAGAATGGTATCCATCATACCAGGCATGGACGCCCTCGCACCGGAACGGACGGAAACTAAGAGGGGATTCTCCGTATCCCCGAATTTCTTGTTCTGTTTCTCCTCCAGCTTGGAAAGCGCATCAAAAATCTGTCCCTGAATTTCCTCAGGAATGGTCCTTCCGCTGTTATAATATTCCGTACAAGCCTCTGTTGTAACGGTAAATCCCTGCGGGATAGGCAGTCCTAAGTTCGTCATCTCTGCAAGATTGGCGCCTTTTCCGCCAAGCAGATTACGCATGTCGGCGTTTCCTTCTTCAAATAAGTAGACCCATTTGTTAGACATCATCTAACCCCCTTAAATAAATTTGTGTAACACACTATGATTAGTATAACATTTGTCCCGCCTTTTCGTATACAAAAAATATGTAAATTTCCTCTAAAGGGTGTAGAAATTTTGCGCCCATTTTTGTGCTGTTTTTACAAAAACCTTCCAAATTTACAAAATTTTCCCATAAATCCTCTTTCCGTGCCATATCAGTAATACAGTCAAAAACAGCCATAAAAAAGGGAACCAGCCTCATACCCAAAATGCGGAGGCGGTGGAAAATCTGTCTTCCCACCGCTTCCGCTTCTTAAATGCCGTTGTATAAATCTCTTTTCAGGTTTGTAATATTTTTTTCAAAGTTAATGCCCAGGACGGACATTCCCCTGATGCGCAGGGTCTGCCAGGTGCCGTCATAGGGAAGACGGTATTGCTTTAACTCGTATTTTTTATAAGAATTCATGCCAAGGGCAAGGGTAATGACTTCGCCCTCGGTCAGGTCGGTGGTTACTTCCGGGAGGATGATATTCAACAGGGCGTTTAACTCTATGAGGTTGTAGTCTTTGATGTTGTTAAAAATCTGTTCCAGAACAGCCCGCTGACGTTTTGTTCTTTCAAAATCGGCGTTTCCCACGTAACGGATGCGGGAATAGCCTAATGCCTGCTTGCCGTTTAAAAGATGACTGCCGCCGCCGGGAAGCCAGTCGGTCCCGTAGGGTTCGTCTAAAAGTTCGTTCAGCTCGTTGATATAGGCGTTAGCCACAAGAAACTCTTCGTCGCTGATTTCCAGCTCCACGCCGCCCATCTGATCCACAATATCCATAAATACAAAGAAGTCTACGGATGCGTATCTGTCAATCTGGATTTTGAAGTTTTTTTCCACGGTTTCCACTAAGAGGTCCGCCCCGCCATATGCGTATGCCGCATTGATGCGGTTGTTGCCATGACCGGGGATTTCCACATAAATATCCCGCATAATGGAGGTGGCGATAAGCTGTTCCCTTTCCTTATTTATAGAGATAAGAATGATGGAGTCGGCTCTTCCCCGTCCGCCCGCTTCCCTGGCGTCACAGCCGATTAGGAGAATGTTGAATACCTTTTTGTTGCCCATCAGTTCTTCCGCCTGGTTCTCCATATTGATGCGGATGGATTGCTCTAAGGCATCTATTTCATCATCAGTAGAGTCCGGCAGGTCTTCCCCTGACAGATTATCTCCCGGCAGACTGTCCCCCGAAAGGCTGTTTTCGATTTCGCTCCTGTTCGAATCCCATTCTTCATAAGACGTTCCGTAATTGCCTGTTCCTTCTGTGCGTTCGTCTACAATGTTCATTTTGCTGTAATAATTATGAATGGCCAAATACCATATAAGGACGATTGCAAAAAAAGCACCTCCTAAAGCAATGGCTGCTTTTATTATAAGCGCACGTTTACCTGCTTTTTTTCTTTCATCGGACTTTTTCTTTAATTCGTCTCTCTGTTTCTCTTCTCTTCTTCCTTCTATTTTATCATCCTTTTTCTCTTCAATACTCATGGTAGACTCCCTTAATACGGAATAATCGTTATAATATAAAATTCCCAATGCGGCACAAGTCATACCTGACATTGGAAATTTTTATTTGCTCTTTATGTAGTATTTAATACAGTTTTGATAAAATCGGCACCTTTGGCAGCATTTTTTCCTTTTATTATATGCATTGAAATTTGTTACTTTATTACACCATTCCTCAAAGCATCCGCATAAAGGCAAAGCGGGTTATCTGTCTTCAAATTTCCATTCATGATCAGCCGTGTATTACTACATCCGCCCAGGCAGGTGGCACCATAGCGGCATTTCACACATGTATCTCCCAAATCAGAAACTTTCATACTCCTGCGCCATTTAAAAGCTTCGCTATCATTCCAAATGTCGGATAATGAGCGTTCTTTTAGATTACCCTCCACAAAATTCTTTTTTCTGATAGAAGTGCATCCCACAACATCTCCATTATGTAAAATTCCCAAAGCACGTATTCCGGCATTGCATCCGCTCCATATGACAGGGACATCTGCACTAAATGCCATCATTCTGGATAATATCTCCATCTTAGAATAGTAACCAACTGTCTCCGCCATAAGGATTTTAATAGTTCCTTCTTTATTTTTTGCATAGGAGAACTCCACCATTCGTTTGATGTCATCCATATTAAGTACCGAATCCGGATGCGCTGCAAGATTTCCCTCCGGAAGTCCGGGTTGAATCTGCCAGCTGTGAACACCGAAACGGATAAACTCCTGATACATTTCCTCCAGATGTTCTATATTGTCCTTTATGACGGTTGTATTGACGCCGCAGGCAATACCCTCATTTTGTAAATGCCGAAAAGCCTCTCTTACCTTTTGATAGACACCGTTTCCACGAATACTGTCATGTATTTCTTCCGGACCATCAATGCTGATGGATACCAGCTCAATTCCGGATGCTTTCATTTTTCGGGCCGCAGCCTTGTCCAGCAGCGTTCCGTTTGTAATCATCCGTACTCCAATATGATTCTCCTTTAAGGTCTTTGTAATCTCATCCCAGTCAGAACGCAAAAGAGGTTCCCCGCCGGATAAAGAAATCCAGTCCGGATGCATAGAAATAATCTGATGGACAACATCCATGGCTTCCTGCTCAGTCAGTTCATCTTCAAGACGTTCTTTACAGGAAGAAGCACAATGTTTACATCGAAGATTACAGCCCATGGTCATCTCCCATACAAGTGTATGCATACGATATTCCACACTCATCTTATATTCTCCTTTGCTCACAGATATAATATCCGCAGACCGCATAGGCTTTCAAAGTAAGGGAATCAGCCAAAGTATCTAATTTTATACGGATGGACTTTTTCTGAAGCGCTTCCCCTGTAATTTCCACTCCGTTTATCACAAGCTTTTCTACATGATCAACTGTCCATGTTACCAAAACAGTTTTTTGGGGAGGAGGCGCCGCCGGCGCTGCATATGGCATAATAATTGCAGCATCATAGTCATTTTGTATTTCATCCATTTCAACAAATTCAGTAATATCAACATTCTCGGCATCCGAAAGAGAATCGTTTTGCTTTGAAACATCCCACTTAACAGATGGTTTTTTAAAGACCAGTGTTTCCAGTTGTATTCCGTTTTTGAATAGTATAAATTCAGCCCCGTCTGACATAACACGATACTCCACCATTCCCTTTTCCGTAACATAGCCAAAAGGAGAAAGATTATATTCTCCACCACTTTCTTCATTCCAACTTATAAATATGTAATTCGGGTTCTCTTTATATTCCAGCTTCATACTTTTTCCCCTTAAATAATATGTTCACTTTTTCCAATATAAGCAACCTTTTGAGGCGCTTTATTTTCAAACGGTCTCCATGTATATCCGGCATTTTCAACAGATGCATTGCCATTAATGACATACTCGCAAATAACCTCCGGTTTTCCACCTGATTGGGAACATGGCTTAACAGTAAAAATAACCGCTGCCTGTGTATAGAACATTTCCTCTTCTGCCGCTTCCTTTTCAGATTCTCTGTTATCCAGCACGGTCAGATTTGCATATCTGCAGACCGACCATACCGTCTTTCCATAATAGGAATCTCTCAGAAGCTTCCCGATTCCATTGATATCGGCCCTGCTCTGCAAAATCTTTTCGGCTCTATCCAGGCGCAGATAGGTACTGTGATTCTGCTCATAGGGAACCGCTTCATAAAACATACGGCAATGGTTTGTGGAAACAAAATGCCCGATGTTTCTCTGAATAATGCGAACCTTTTTATTTACAGTCTCAATAAAATACATTTCCTTTTCATCAGCAATCAGAAGAATATCCGTCAGCAAGTCCGCATATTCAACCGTTTCATAAAATTTTTTTGCCATCATAACAGCTTCTTTGGCAGTTGTATAAGAGGTTATAATGCGTAGGTACATATCAAAGACTGTGTCTGAATCTAAAACAGCATTTTTCTTAGAGCTGACTTTATTTTTGTCCAGATAAGAATCCGCCGCCACAAAGCTTACGCCATATTCATTAATTCCCGACCATGCAGGACATTCATTTCCTCTGATACGGGTAAATGCAACATAACGTATTGTTTCAGGCGCATTGGCATCCTTCGTTTTATTGACAGCCGTTTTAACAACAGGTGTTAAAAACTGAGTAGGATTTACCAAATCACATTGCTTAAAAATGGACTGAACGTTAATTCCGTTCAAATGATAAAAAGAACTTCCTATTGTACACATAACATTATGCTCCTTCCATATATTTTTTTACTAACAAGCCAGCCTGACGAATACTTGTACAAAACCATGGGACTTCATATTCGGGAGTTGATGAATAGGAAAATAGTATTTCTTCATCCGTCATTTCAGCAGCCCTTTCCAGATTTTTCCCATGAGCACATTGAACCAACGCTGCAATCTCACTTTCTGTAAAGCTTTCCATCTGGTTTCTGATTACCGCAGGATCTGCATACATACAAAACAACGTCTGTACACCGCCTGTAGGATCGCGCTGTTCATTTGTTAAATAAATACGATCATTGCTTACTGTAAAATTTCCTGTTTTATCACAGGATAGAGAATAACAATCCAGATTGTTGGCATAAACGGAAGGATTCCCCTGACTAAACTTCAAGCTTGCCTGTCTTACCTGAATCCGTCCTGATGAAACCCATTTAGAAACCTGTGTAGCGTTTCTTAATGCGGTATAATCATAAGTACCGTTCGCTCTCAGGCAGGGTGCCGGCGGATTGGCTCCAGAAGCATAAATATCAACCATTCCGTTAAAGAGGTTTTCAGCCTTTAAAAAATAATTTTCAAATCTGCCAGGACGGCTCAGGTGGCTGATTAAAGCAATCTTTTTTTCATAGTATTCGCTATAGCCTATGGAAATAATTACGATGCAGGAAGTTGCGCCATCACAATAGTAGACGATATCTTTTCCGCCGGTTAAATCTACGATACAGTAATTATCCTGACTGACGTAAACGATTTCTTTGTTGTTTTGGTATTGAATACTCATGGTACACCTCCGTATACAATTTTAATAGTCATGTAATGACTCTAATAAATTACTTTTTCTATATAAATAAATGCTACCACAACTTTTTGCAAAATGCTTCACAAATCTACAATATATTGTCTGTAAATATTGCATAATACCATATATGGAAACACCTAATACTGTATAGTTAAATGCGGTAACACCAAATATTCTGTCGATTTTTCATATAAAAAAGCACCTTTGATACTTTTAATGTCAAAGATGCCTTTTGATTTCATATTTTATCGTAAGCGCTCAATAAAACAGTGCCTGCAATTATATGCAATATTCCTCACATAAAGCCTCCAGATACATTTCATCCTCTGATGCTCTTTTCAAATCATCAATACGGTTATCCGACAAGAGAAGTTTATTTAGAGTCATCATACGCCGCATGGTCTCTTCCCTGCCAATTTCTTTGCCAAATTCCCGCTCGTCCTCTCTAATCAGCCTCATTTCACGCTCTTCATCAAATTCATAAATGCTCATCTTTATGACC
>N._stephensi_709_foregut__coassemble_349_pt1 | contig 17573 bp, 7 predicted proteins | sample N__stephensi_709_foregut__metabat2_low_PE_012 | metagenome-assembled genome bin N | reverse complement strand
GGTGCCGATGCTTTTTCCCGTATTGGTGCTGTTTGCCCTGAAAATCAGGTCGTCCTTTTCCGTGCACATGATTTTCACGGGCAGCGGGCAGGAGGCAAACCACAGCTCCACGCTGAGAGTAAAGGTGTTATAGTTTTCCGGGGCGGACAAATCCACGCCCTTTTCCATAAGCTCGTCCAGCTCCATTCGTTCCACGGTCAGTTTGCCCGTGACAACTTCTCCCTTTTCCAGGATGGCGGTTTCCTCCGGCGTGTCATAGTTGCTAAGGCGCAGTACACCTTCCTTCGGCATATAGTCCTGGGCATAGGCGGCATATTCATAGGCGCCTGCCTTGGCAATGACTTTTACTTCCCCATTCCGGTCCGTCCGAAGGCGCAGCACGTCATTTTCCCCGTTTCCTGTCTTGACATAGACGTAAGCGCCTGCTAAGGGCGTTCTGTCCATGGAGAGGACTCTTATGAGGGCGCTTCCCTGGCTGGTTTTGTCCATGACCTGTACTGCCGAGACGGCTGTCGCCTTATTGCCGGATCCGTCCCAGACGGTCAGGGTCATGCTGTAGGTCCCTGCTTCTTCGTAGGTATGGACGGGTCTGACCCCGGAGGCTTTGGTCCCGTCCCCAAAATCCCACTGGTAGCGGTTAATCCGCACGTTATCGCTGCACATGGTCCCGTCAAACGCCACTTCCATTCCCGTAAAGCCGAAAACAGTTTCCGGCAGCTCTGCCACAGGGGCGATTTTATCCACATGGTTGGCATAGCTGTAGGTTATGTTGGATTCGCTGTAATTTTCATAGATGTCATAGGCGCGGACCTTGTAATAGTAGGTGGTATCGGTCTTAGGCACGGCATCGGTAAAGCTTGTCAGGGTAGTCGCCTGGATGCAGGTGTAATCCCTGCTGCCGTATTCCCTGCGGTAAATTTTATAACAGCGGAAGTCCTCTTCTTCATTTCCTGTATAGTTAAGTTCAATGGCAAAGCTGGCGCTTTCCGCCGTAAGCTCCGGCGCCTTAGGCGGCGTTAAGTCAAGACGGTATTCCCTTTTTACATATTCGCTTTCATTGCCAGCCTTATCCACGGCTTTTGCACGCACCTCGTAGACGGTATCTTCCAAAAGACCCTCTGTGTTCCATGTGACTGTTTCGTACCGTTCCCTTCCCGAAAGGGAGATAAGGGCTATTTCGTGCCAGCTCTCCTCCGAGTCCTTTTCCCTGTATTCTATGACAGCTTCCTTTAGGGACGCATTGTCAATGGCAAGAATCTTCAGGGTAGGATCGCTGCCTATGATTTCCTGGGCAGGGGAGATGCCTGTGACAACGGGAGCTTCCTCATCGGGCTTTACGATGCCCGTTATTTCTTCCGATGGCTCTGCCACATTGCCCGCTATATCCTTTGCCCTGATGCGGTATACATAACAGATGTTTTCTTTTACCCCTGTGTCCGTATAAGCAAGGGTATTGCCCGTATCCGTTATGGTCCTGAAAATCCCTTCTTCTGTGGCTCTTTCGATTATATAGGTGGAAATGTCGTTATCGCTGACACCATCCCATGCTAAGCGGATACAGCCTTCATTATCGGTTATCCGCAGTCCTTCTGCTTTCCCCGGCGCCGTCCTGTCTATGATATAGGCGCTTTCTATCTGTTTATCCTCATAGAGGGAATTGTGGTTGCCCGCCCGGTCATAGGCTTCAAAGCGCACCGTCACTTCTCCTTCCGGCAGACCGGAGGTATCCCAGAGATAACGGAGGGTTTCCCGGGGTTTTCCATTGCCGCTTACCGTGGCGATTTCTTCAAAGCCGTTGCCGCTTACGCTGTAGGAAAAAACACCCCGGTCCACTGCATCATTATCCTTTACCCGCATAGACAGGCTGATGCTGTCCTTGTAGTAAGAGGATACCGGCTCTATCGCCGCAATATTAGGTCCGCTTGTATCGGATTCTGTCGTCACGGTAACGGTATCCGAGGGAATGCCCGGATTTCCCAGGGTATCATAGCCTGTCACACGGTAGGTATGGGTGCTTTGGGGCTTGATGTTTTCCATGCGGATGCCCAGCTGGTTGGAAATTTTCCCCTTTTCCTCCCAGCCCTCTTCCATGCGCTCCTCCACCAAAAACCAGCCAAAATCTTCTTCCTCCACATCTTCCCAGGTAAGCTGGATAGTGGTGCTTCCCGCCGCAGACTCCAAAAGCCTTATTTTGGCAATGCCTGTGTTATCCACTTCATATCTGCGCATAAAAAGTTCTGTGCTTTCGTTGCCGTTTGCATCCTGTGCCACAGCCTTGATATACCAGTTTCCTTCATCGTATTCCGTCGTATCCCATGTATAGAGGGCTGTGTTATCCTTCGCCTCTGCCCCTGCAAGGTATTCCCACTCATCTTCCCGGTTCTGTCTGATATAGAGGGTAAAGGCTGTTACAGCGCGGTTGTCTTTGCCTGTAACGGTAATGCTTACTTCTCTGTTTACTCTGCCAGCCTCCGGCGTCATAGCCGTTACTCTGGGCGCTTTTGTATCTTCCGCCGCAGTCACTTCCACCGGCTCGCTTCCGGGGCTTTTGTTGCCAAAGCCGTCATAGGCTATGAGGTAATAGCCGTAGGTTTTGCCGTCCTCCACGGTGCCATCCTGATACCAGGATCTGTTCCTCCCCTCTATGTCCCCAAGGAGAATGTCCTCCTTTGTTTCCTCGTCCCTGCGGTAGAGGAGATAGCCTGCACAATCGGCGCTTTTGCTGATATCCCAGCTGATGGTAATGACGCCGCCCTCATCCTCCCCACGGACTTCCTCCGGCGCCAGCGGGGCAGTGCAGTCCACGGTATAGGTCACAAGCTTCTCTGTGCTGTTTCCGTCCATGTCCGTCAGGGTAAATCTCAAGTCCACATCATTTCCCATAGAAAGCTCCCCGATGTCCCAGGTATAGCTTATGACATAGATTTCCTTGTTTTCCGTCTGCCCCAGGGCGGGTCTGGTTATGGTTATCCATCTTTCCTTGTTTTCATCATAGTATTCTATGGTAAGGGAATTTCCCGTACTGTTTCCTTTGTTTTCACAGCGGACGCTGATTTTCACTTCCTTACCGCCCACAATCTCATAATCTTCCGGTGTAACGGAAAGAATCCTCGGCATGTAAACGGCACCGTCTATCTTTTCGCTTTCCGCAGATTCATTTCCCGAAGTATCGAAAGCCTTCACACAATAGGTGTACAGTGTGTTTTCCACTAAGCCTTTATCCTTATAGGTGGCAGCGTTTCCTTCATAAATAAGCTGTCCGTCCCGGTAGAGGCGGTATCCTGCCACTGCCACGTTATCATAGGGTTTGTTCCATTTCAGGGTAATCGCCGAGCCGCTTCGCACTGTTATTTCCGGCACCGGCGCTTCCGGCGCCATGGTATCCTCCGTAGTCGTTACCTCACAGACCGGGGAGCTTTTTGCCAGCTGCCAGTCAATATTGCAGGGGTATACCTGGTAAGTATAAGTCCTACCCGGCTCTAAGGAGGTATCCCGGTAGGAAGTGTCTTTGGTGGTAGCAATTCTTGCCCCGTTGCGGTATATGACATAATTCCGGTTGCTGCCATCCGACCAGTTCCCCGTATAGCTGAGGGTCACGGAGTTTTCCGTCACTTCATCTGCATGAAGCATGGATACGGGGTTGGGAATGGAGACGCCTCTTCTGACGTAAATAACTTCATCCGCCAATTCCTGTGCGCTATAATTGCTAAAGCTATACCAGGATAGTTCATAAGCCTCCAGCTTCGTCAGTTCAAGCTTTGCAAAGTGTATAAAGCTGCTGCTTTTATAGGGGATACTCACGCTCTGGCTTTCCTTATTATCCGGCTCATTCCTTTTTCTGAATATGGTATAATGCTCATCGCTTGCCACAAATCCCGTACAATTCTTTCCTACGTAAATATTTTTCATGATTTCAAGAACGCCGTTGGTTAAATGCCCCTTATGGCTGAGTGCGCTTTCAAAGGTAAAGCTGCCCTTTACCAACACATAGGCGTCCCCTTCCCTCATGTCCAAAAGTCCCCCGGCGCCGACGCTAAACGCCGAATTGACGACAATGACTGCCCGGTCAGTATAGAAAGCACCGTTTACCGTAACCGACTCCGCCTGTAACAGCTGCTCTCCACAGTGCAGCCCGCCGTTTATAACCAGATTGCCTTCTATTTCCATATCTTTTTCCTGGGTGCAGTCTCCTTCCAGGATGACGCCTCCTCCATAGCTGCCGTTTCGCAGCTGATTGATATCGGTCAGGATAATGCTTCTGCCCTGTATTTTTCCTCCCGTGTACTCCACTTCTCCATTGACAATCGTGTCATAACTGAAGTAAACGCCTTCCTCGCTGCTGTTGGACAAGGTAAGGTCCTGTATTATGACGTCTTTGTCATAAACCGAAACAGTCTGTTTTTTATCCCCCTTTAAAACCAATTCACAGCCAATATGATAAATATCCTGATATCCGGAGACATTTTTTCGCAGATTTCCCCCAAGCTCAATGGTGCCCTTCTCTATGCGGCAGCCACAGTCACTGTCAGGCTGGATAATCCAGTTTCCGCCGATTTGTATTTTATCCTTTTCATTTTCCATAATCAGGCATCCACAGCCGTCGCCGCCTCTGCTTTTTTGAATATTCAGATTTCCTTCTACAATCAGAGTTCCGCCATTTAATCTGATTTCCCCGTCCCACAGTGTCAGATTTCCTTTTACAGTCATGGTATGACCGTTTAAGTCAAGAATATCCCCATAAAGCGCTGCGTCTTCCGCCACAACATAGTCTTCCGTCAGGGTTGTGCCATAAATTCCCGCTCCGTCCCCAATCACAAATCTGCAGCCGTTTTTGATGAGCTTATAAAGCTTTACCGGAGAATAGGAATAGACGCCTTCTTCGCTGTAATTTTGCAGCTCCAGTATGCCCAGCCCACCTGTTATGCTTATTTTTTGTAATGCTGTCCCGCTTAACAATACTTTATGGTCACTGCCGTAAGCTTCGTTTCTGTAGGTTGTAAAGCTGCCTTTTATCTCAAGGACGCCGTCCGTAAAGTCATTTTTGCCAACTGTCTGATAGTAATATCCGTTCTCAAAGACGACATCCCCTGTTACTGCAATATACGCCTCCGGTTTTTCCATGAGGATGCTTCCCGCATATGTCTCCTGCAAGCTGCCGCCTATACGGATGGTTCCCCTGTCTGCATAGAGTTTTCCTGACAGATTCATATCGCCGGTTGTCCGGATGATTCCTTTATCGGCATACAGCTTTCCCGACACATTCAGCCCGCCGGTCTCTAATGTATGGTTTTCGCAATGCAGGGTTCCTTCTACACGCAGCGTTCCTTTTATATGCAGCGCTCCATCTGCCGCGATGTTCCCTTTCAGGGTATTTTCCCCTCTAAAGCGTACATTTCCTTCATAATAACCATTGTCTAACTGCTTCAAATCCTGTATACAGAGATACCCTGCCCCTTTCAGCTTATGGTCTTCATCTGTCAAAGAGCCTGTCAGGGTCATATCCTGCGCAAGGTTTACCCCTTCTTCACTCCGGTTTTGGATAACCAGGTTTTTGACTTGCAGATAAGGGACCTCCAAGGTCTGGGCTTTTTGACCCGTCAGAACCAAGTCACAGCCAAGCTCACAGGTTCTGCCGCTTACAAAACTATCCATTCTTTTTAAATTTCCCTGTAATTCGATTCTTCCCTTGGAAATTTTGCAGTTACAGCCTGTTTCCCGGCAAATTTGCAAATCCCCGCCGATTTTTAAAAGGTCGTCAGCATTTTCCATTTCCAGACAGCCGCACAGTATTTCCGAATAGTTACGGCTTTTTGCCTGTATCTGCAAATTCCCTTCCACAATCAGGGTGCCCCCGTTTACCTTGAGCACGCCCTCCTGCAAAAGCAGATTTCCCTTTACGGTCATGGTCCTGCCGTTTAAATCCAGGGTATCGTCCAAGAGGGTGCAGTCTCCCTCTACCACATAGTCCTCTGTCAGGGTAAAGCCATAGATTCCCGTGCCGTCCCCGATAACCAGCCTGCATCCATTGTAAATCAGCTTTTTCTTTTTTATGGTTGTTTTGGAATAGACGCCTTGTGCACTGTGGTTTTCCAACTCCAAAGTGCCCAGCTTAGATGTTATATCCACTGTCTGCAAGGTATTTCCGCTAAGGAGGATTCTGTGGCTCATTCCATAATCTCCGCCTGTGTAATCCCGGTAATTGCCCTTTATCTCCAGGGTGCCCGCTTCAAAAACACAGCCCTTATCGGCAGAATATCTCTGATAGCTGAGGTCAGCATCCCCTTTTACCAGAATACAGCCTTCCTCTTCGGTCATTTCTATTTTCCCGCCGGAAATCCTGTACAAATCCCCTTCCACAGTAATCTGAGCCTTCTGCACATACAATTCCTGTCCCACTTGGAAGCTTCCTGCGTGAATATTCTGTTTGCCGCAGTATAATTGCAGGGCAGGGCTTTTCTTTGCAAATCCCAGAATCCCCCTGATATCCAAATCCTGGTTTAGGGTGCAGTCTGCCGCCAGATTCAGATTGCCGCCAAACCGCCCCTGTTCCAGATTGTTGAAATCCTTTAAATATACAGCCTTGCTGCCTCCTGCCCGATACTGCGTATCAGACAAAATGCCTTCCACCGTTACGTCAGCTTCAAATAAGACTCCCACAGACGAGCTGTTTGTAATCAACAACTCCTCCCAGGTCACGGCATTTTCCGCCGTTATCCGCTGGGTTTCTTTGCCATCCAGGATGACCCTTCCCCGGTGTATGAAGGCATCCTTTTCTCCCACCGTTATATTGCCGCCAATTTCCAAGGTTCCCTGTTCACACCGGACCTGCCCCGTTTTTGACGGCATCAGGATAAAATCTCCTTCCACGCTCATGACATCATCGTCATAAAGCATGCAGAGCATCCCGTTACTTTCCGTGTAATCATAACTACTTTCGTTTTCCCTCCGAAACTGCTGTCTGTAATCTCCTTCTACAATCAGTTTTCCGTGGTTTATGCTGATAGTCCCCTCCTGTAAAATCAAATCGCCTCTTACCCACAGGGTATGTCCGTCCAAATCCAGTCTCCCCGCAACCAGATGTAAATCCCCGTCCACTATCCGGTCTTCTTCCAGGGTTTCCCCGATGATGCCGTTTTCGTCACTGACCGTTAATTTATATCCGTTCAAAATCAGTTTGTAATACTCAAAAGCCCTTTCCGAAAAGACGCCCGCAGGGTTTTGCAGCTCCACAATGCCAAGAGTTGCCGTCGTAGAAATGGTCTGTAAGGTATTGCCGCTAAAGAGCACCCTGTGTCCTGTGCCGTAGACCAGATCCGTACAGTCCGTAAAATCCCCCTGCACTTCCAAAAGTCCCATTTCCGCTTTGATGGCGCTGCTTTCGTTCCTGTAATTTCCTTTTACGAGCACATGGGCGGCTTCCTTCTCCATGATAAGCCCGGCGTTTTTTGTATTTCCTGTATTTGGGGCAATTTCCAGATTGCCATCTACGGTCAGCTTTACGCCTTCTATTTCCACCTTGTCTCTTATGATGAAGTCCCCGCCGATTTCCAGATACTGTAAAAGGGTCATACTCTGTTCCACAATGATGCTTCCTGCATAATAGCCGTCCATAATATAGTCTAAATTACTTATCCTGACTGCCCCTTTGATATGGGTATCCCTTCCTGCTTTGACAAGCGCTAAGACCTTTGGTTCGCCGATAAATTCCACGCCTTCTTCACTAATATTCGTAACTGTCAGATGATTGATACAGGAATTTTCCTCTATCCACACCCGTTGTTCCCCGTCGCCGCTTAGTAAAAGCTCATGATTTCCCCCTGCGTCCATAGCCGGTTCGTTGTCATATTCATAAATTCCCTTTGCCACCACATCCCCTTTTACCTCCAAAACTCCGTTTTTCAGAAGGCTTTTGCAGATAGAATGTGACTGATATCCGTGTCCCGGACAGCCACCGGCAAGATAAAAATCGCCGTTTACCTGCACATAATCATTTGGTCCCGTCATCATCAGGGCGCCTGTGGAACAGCATTTTCCCTTTTCATTGACCCACATGGTTTCCGGCTCCCCGATAGAATAATTGCCCTTTACAATCAGTTTGCCTGTATTGATATTCATGATAGAATCCTTTTGTATCAGATTTCCCTCGATTGTCAGGGTATGTCCGTTTAAATTCATGGGCGCGCCGCTTAATACCACGTTGCCCGAAATCGTCATATCCTCTTCCAAATCAAATCCCGATATCATGGGCGTTCCCCGGTAACTTGCCCTGCCGTTTTCAAAAATCAGATTGTCATAATAGATATAATCTTCAAAGCAGACTCCCTCATCACTGGTGTTTTTCACTTCTATATTGTTAAAGCGGCATTTTTCCATGACATGGACGCTTTGCTTTTCATTCCCGCTTAAAAGCAGGGTTGCCCCGCTACTAAAAGAAACCTCCTGATTGAACAGGACATTTCCTTTTACCTCCATGGTTCCGTAGCAATAGGTACAGCTGTCTACGGACGAAAGGATGCTGTAGTCTCCTTCAATAAGGACATAGGAATCGGCTGCCCTCATTTCAATTCCCGTAGCATATCGGGAAGACTGCGCCGTAACATTTCCTTTTACGGTCAGCTTTCCCCCGGATGCAACAAATACCTGTTCCGCCGTATAATAGGAACCATCCAGGTCATCTCCATCTTCAATGATGATATCTCCGCCTACCGTCAATTCATGATATACACCCAGACGCTTATTTACATAAAGGTTTCCATCCACTTTTAAATTAGTACGAAAATATGTATAATCTGGTGCATACAGATTTCCGCCAAATTCAAAACCGGCTGCTCCATTTACGGTTTTTCCGTACTCAAATATAACATCTCCCCCATAATATCCATTCCAGGGAAGCTCATAGCCCCTAAAGCATATCGCACCCTCTATGCTGCTGTCCCGCTCTGACAGAAACTTATCTTCTACATAAGGGATGCCTTCAAATATGACTCCCTCTTCGGAAACATTGGTAACCAGCAGGTTTTTAAATCTAACCCCTGTCAGCATATCCTCATTACACCGGAAAATCTGTTTCTCATCCCCGCTGAGTATGAACCAATGCTCTCCATATCCGTACAAATACCCTCCCACATCTTCCGACTGGTAAAAGTTCCCTTTTAACTCTGTGCGTCCCCTTCCCATGCCGCTGAGACTTCCCGAGCTTTCATAGAAATCCCCTTCAATCAGAAAATAATCCTCGTCAGAATTCATGTTAAGGAAGCTGTCTTTTTCTGCATTTCCATAAACATAATTTCCTTCTTCATCTTTCTCTCTTGTCTGCTTTCTGTAATCCCCTTCTACAATCAGCTTTCCGCCGTTAAAGTTTATCCTTCCGCCACTGTGAATCAGATTGCTGCTGACAGTCAGAGTATGCCCGTTTAAATCCAGATTTCCGCCTGTTATAACAAGCTCTTCCTCTACATTCCAATCTTCCTCTAAGACTTTATAAATATATGCTTTTGTCTGATTTTAGCATTTGATGCTTCTTCCTCTACATTCCAATCTTCCTCTAAGACTTTATCCTCTGTCATCTCCAAAATCGGCAGGTCTTCCTGTACCGGATTCTGCCCATGATAAAAACCTGTTTCATTGCCCGAAAGCCCATCGCTGCTGTCTGCATCCGCTCCTGCAAGCTGTACCATTTCAGGTGTAATCTCCGCCCCATACACATTCTGCGCTCCTATTCCCGCAAAGCTTGAAAAGGGAAGCATACACACAATTAATACTCCTGCAACAGTTCTTCTGATTTCATTTTTAAGCTTATGATTCATGATTGCCCTCCCCATTCGCTTTTGTCTCTGTCTCCGGTTTTACTTCTGTCGCTGGTTCTACTTCTGTCTCTGTCTTACGCCGCCTATTTTTTAAACAGGCAGCTATGACAACGCCGGACAATACAGCCACCACCAGATATTTCAGGCTTCTTCCTATATTTTCTTTCATGGCTTCCCCGTCATTTTCCCTAGCTTCTCCATTACTTTCTGCGCTTTCCTCATTACTTTCCATACTTTCCCCAGCCGCATCTTTCTCTCTACCATCTATTTCTTTTTCATAATCTCCGGTCTCTCCGTTAGCGTCTCTTCCATCGGCTCCATTCTCTCTATCGGTTCCGTTCTTTCTGTCGGCAGTTTCTTTTCCTGTCTCCCCTTCTTTGCCTCCGGCAGCTTTTCTGCTATCGTCATTTTCCAATCCGGTCTCTCCCCGGGCTGCGCCTGCCGCTCCCTCTGCCGCATCATCTTTTCCCCCGCTTCCGCCCTCGCCCATGCCGTTTTCATGCTCCTCATTCTCCGCCTCTGCCGTAATTTCCACAATATTCCCGTTGGCATCATAAGTATAGGTAACACTGCTTCCGTCCTCATAAACGGTTTTGGTTACCCTGCCCAAATCATCATATTCATAATCTGCCCCGTAAATGGAAATTGCTTGAAAAGAAAAGCACAGACACAGCCCCAGAATTATCAATAACTTTTTCATTTGTTTTTCCCCCACTCATCTCGTTTGCCGCTATAAACTAAAACATTTTTTATTATAGCAAAATAAAAAAATGCTGTTATTACCGTATATGGTAAATCCAGCATTTTTTATACTTTTTTAATATTTAACTGTTATTTCCAGCTTACCTTAAAAATCCTTGCGCTGAAGGGAGCCAAATCCACAACCGCCCGGGCTTCCTTTCCGTTATATTCCTCAGGGAAAACATGGCAGTTATCATCCTCCGGCTTGGTTTTTCCTCCATAACACTCCCAATCGCTGTTGACCAATTCGGTAAGCCTCGCGCCCTTCCAGATACCAAAGGTAAAATCCTTCCAGAACTGGTCCGACAGGTTCAGGGCAGTAATGATAACTTCCCCACCGCCCTTTCTGGCATATACATAAGTGGAAAACTGCACGGCATGGACCTCCAGCCATTCAAAACACTCTCTGTTGTATTCCCCGTCATGGAGCGCCTTTTCCTCTGTATATAGTTTACATAACTTTATGTAATAATGATGGAAGGCATCGTGGAAAGGGTATTTTATCAAATCCCAGTCCTGTTCCCGTTCTTCATCCCATTCCCTAAACTGCCCGATTTCATTTCCCATAAAATTCAGTTTCTTGCCGGGATGAGTATAGAAATAAGCATAAAACGCCTTAATCTGGCGACATTTATCCTCATACTGTCCCCACATTTTCTGTATGATGGTGGCTTTGCCGTGGACAACCTCGTCGTGGGAAAGCGCCAGCATAAACAATTCCTGGTAAAAATACTGCATGGAAAAGCTGAGCTTGTGGTAATGGGCGGGTCTGTGGACAGGCTCCAGCTTAAAATATTCCAGAGTATCATTCATAAATCCCATGTCCCATTTGTAATCAAACCCCAGCCCCTGATAAGTCACAGGCGCCGTTACCTTCAAAAAGTCCGTGGAATCCTCCGCAACGAGAATTACCTCCGGGAATCGATTATGCAGACCAAGGTTCATTCTCTTTATAAAATTGACCGCACAGGTATTGACACCTCTGTCAGGATTACCCTGCCAGTAAATCATCCTGCTGATGGCGTCCATTCTCAGCCCGTCAACATGAAATTCCTTCAGCCAATAGCAGGCACAGGATTGGAGAAAGCTTGCCACTTCGCCCTTTGCATGGTTAAAATTGTAAGTTCCCCATTCGCTTAGCGCCACATCCCTGCTGGGAAATTCATACAGGGCAGTTCCATCAAATTTTCCCAGTCCATAGCTGTCCGTGGCAAAATGTACCGGTACAAAATCCAGTATGACACCAATGTCATTCTGGTGGCATAAATCTATCAGCCGCTTTAGCTGCTCCGGCGTCCCGTACCGGGAGGTAGGGGCGTAAAATCCTGTATTCTGATACCCCCAGGAGCAGTCTGCGGGGTGTTCGCTTAAAGGCATAAATTCCACATATTGGAAATAGTTTTCTTTTAAATAGGCAATCAGCTCTTTTGCCATTTCATCATATTTCAGATAAGAAAGGGAGACATCTTCCCCCTCCGCCCGTTCCTTCTGCCTGAAGCTGCCGGGGTAAAACTCATAAATATTCATGGGGCGGTTGTAATTCCTCTCCCGCTTCTCTGCCATCCATTTTTCATCCTCAAATTCATAGGCGTCCAAATCCACAATGACGGACGCCCATCCGGGGCGCAGCTCCATGGCAAAGCCATAGGGGTCGGAATGCTCCACCCGCTCCCCCGCCGCCGTATAAACAATATATTTATAATACATTCCCGGCTTTGCCCCTTCGATATACGCCTGGTAAACACCGGGAATTTCACAGGGATACATATTGTACTCCTGCCAGCCTGAAAAATCCCCTTCCAGCTTAACATCCCGTGCATTCGGCGCATATACCCGGAATGTCACTCCCATCCCTTCGGGATGCGCCCCAAAATAGGTATAGGCGTCAAAAGCTTCTCCTTTAAAAAACTCTGCGCTGTTCATTATAACCTCCACATTTACCTTAAACCAAAGCAATCCATATGTTTCATCCTGATACGTCATTTATCATCCTGCGCATTTCATTCTGATACGCAATTTCATCCCGGAATGTCCTTTCATCCTGATAGACATCCGTCTATTTCTATGTTACAATGCCCTTTCTTTTGTTTCAATCAACGATTATGCGTTATTTCTATGTTTACTGGACTTTTTTTCTCAATTCGTCTATTATAATGGTGTTAGGAACAAAGGATGCCATAAGGATTGTTTCGTACTGCACACTCATACAATCCTGTCCGATATTCCCAAATAATTCCATAGCGTATGTGAGGTACTATCATGAAAAACGACAGGCGTGTCAGACGCACGAAAACAGCCATTAATTCCGCATTTTTAAAGCTGATTTTTGAAAAAGACATGAATAAGATTACCATAAAAGAACTTTGTGAGCGTGCAGATATCAACAAAAGCACTTTTTATCTGCACTATCAGGATATTTATGATTTGGAAGAGCGGTTTAAGGAGGAAATTTCCGCCAAGGTATGCCATATCATCCTGGAATACGAAGTGGGGGAATTGATTCCCAAAGCCCCGGAAATCTGGCTCCGGATACTAAATCTTCCTTTAGGCGAAGGAATAACCCTTTCCTCCCTAAGCGATACATCCCTAAAGCATGTCATTGAGGACATCGGCTCAGATGCCATTTGCGCCATCCTTGATAAGCTGGCAGCCACCCTTCCCCGGCAGGACGCCGAAAGCCTCTGGCATCATCATATTTTTACAACCTTTATCATCAGCGGCTTTCTGGGAGTGCTGCGCTCCTTTGACAGGGAGGATCTGATTCGCAGGGAGGCTTATGAAAAGATTGCGGAGGGGTTGGAAAAGGGGATAAGGCTGGGATAAATCCTTAGAATGCCATAGGTAGTATTTTCCCATTAATTCCTTTGCAGGTTTATGTAGTTTACATAACTTTCTGCGAATTCCCTTTCTTCAGCCAGATTAACCGCTTTCATTTGTAACGGAAGCCCTCTGCCCTCTCCCATAATGATTTTGTAACCATAAACGGCGGCTCCCAACAATGCAGTATTTCCGCAGGCGATTGTTTTCTCTTCTAATTTCCGCGGCAAAAGTCCGATTGCTGCCGCTCCATGCACATCCAAATAATATCCGAACCCGCCTGCCAGAAAAACCTGTCCGATTTCTTCCGCCTCAATATCCGCCTTTTTTAGAAGAATTTCTATACCGCTTCTGACAGCGGCTTTCGCAAGCTGAAGATTTCGGATTTGTTTCTGTGAAATCTGCATATTTCCGCCTTTTACAGGAACGGAAACGCCCTTTTCAAAATGGGTCTCATCTAAGGTACCCATTTCATCTACAATTCCCCTTTCTAAAAGCCCTGCCAAAACGGCAATCATATCGCTGCCAAAAAAACCTGTTCCGGCGTCTCCGTCAAATGCCGGACCTGCCGCCGCAGCACAACAGATACCTCTATCTTTGCAAAAAAGCACCAGCTCTGCATTGGTTCCAAGATCAATGAAAAGATTCCATTCTTCATTTCTTTCCCGCAGAAAATCAACTGCATAAAGCCCGGCTCCTATATCGCCCCCTACAAAGGCGGAAAACCCCGGCATAATATAGGTTTTTATCTCTCCTATTTTTGTAAAAATTTCATCCAATGTCTCCGGTACAAAGGGGGCACGGCTGAGATTTTCCACAGAGTAATTCATCAGAAGATGTACCATTGTGGTATTGGCAGCAATTACCATAAAATCAGCTTTTTTTCCATCGGCACAAAGCTGTTCCACGCCCTTTATCAGCTGCTTTACAATTATTTGCGAAAGGACTTCGCCTTTGCCTGAAAGGGACGCTTCCATTCTGGTTAATACATCAGCTCCATAAGCTCTCTGGGCATTTACCTCCTTATAAACCGCCTCTGCCTTTCCGTCATATTTCCTTCTTTTTTCCATAACAAGGGTAGTTGTCCCTATATCTGCGGCAATAAAATATCCTTCTATATTCCTATCATTATCAATACCTTTTTTATCCTTGCTGCTTTCAAATCCACATGGAAGCTCCCAGCAAATGTCATATTTTCCTCCGATTGCATCCGGTTCCTTTTCTTCATAAAATAAAACCTCGCAATCTCCGGTAGGATTTGCCGTACATAAAAGCCTGATTCCCTGCCTTAATTCCTCCAAAGTCAGGTTTTTTCGCTCCGACGGACCGGGCAGGGGCGGATTTTTCAGAAATTTTACTTTGCATCTCCCACAGATTCCCTTTCCTTTGCAGGGTGTTTCCACAGAAATTCCCGCTTTCCTGCATAGCAAAAGTAAGCTTTCTCCTTCTTCAAAAGAAAGCTTACTTACCATAGCCGTATTTTCCCTTCTGATAATCAACTGAAAACGAGACATCTTTTACTATCCTTAATACTTATAAGAACTGGTTATTTTCTTCCTTATAAACATAACCGATTCCGGAAAGTTTATCAAGCAGAGTCTGCTTATCCACATCTTCATTTTCACATAAATCATCCAGATTTTTGTAATAATCTCTCAGCTTTAAGTTTACATAACTCAAAAGCATGACCGGGTCATTTGGTATCATACATTCCCTCTCATTTCTTTAATAGCCAAACAGTCCTCCGAAAAAGGAGTCAGGATTGCCGTAATAAGACCCCCATCCCGAATTTCCGCCGTCATTTTCTCCATCGCTTTCCCGATTGTTTTCGCCACTCTTATCATTTTGCCCGGAAGAAGCATTTTCATTTACCCCTAACACAATGCTGACAGTTTTTTCTTCATAGCCGCCGTTTTCGCCTGTTCTTTGGATAGTCAGGTCCACAGTCTCCCCTGCCTTATAATATTGCAAGGTTTTTACCAGTACATTATAATCCGTAACGGAAACACCGTCAAAAGCAGTAATAATATCCCCTTTTTGCAGCCCTGCCTTATCTCCCGGACCGTCTGTTTCTGTTCCCAAAATATAGACGCCCTGGGGTATATTGTACATCTTAGAAATATCCGAAGAAACATTCTGGCAGGAAATTCCCAAAAATCCTCTTTCTTCCTCATCTACCACATCCCGTGTCTGCCTTGTCATCAATTCTTCCAAAATCGGAATTGCTGTAGAAATAGGAATAGCATATCCCATGCCCTCTACCTTTGTACTGGCAAATTTGGAGGAATTAATACCGATTACCTCGCCTTTCATATTAAAAAGCGCGCCACCGCTGTTACCCGGATTAATGGCAGCATCCGTCTGAATCAGATTTGCCGTAATGTTTTCAATGGTAACCTTCCTGTCCTTGGCGCTGATGATGCCTGTTGTCACGCTTTGTCCATATCCAAGGGCATTGCCGATTGCCACAACCTGGTCTCCCACATTAACACTATCGGAATCGCCCAGTTGTGCAATTCTTATAGAAGCCTTCGTTTCATCATTCAAATCTCCAAGGCTTACTGCAATAATAGCCAAATCATTATCTGCATCAGTGCCTTTTACCTTAGCGCTTGCCACCTTCTCCTCATCGTCTCCAAAGGATACAGACAATTCATTAGAACCGCTTACTACGTGATTATTGGTAGCAATTAAAAGCTCTTCCTCATTCTGCCCAATAATAATGCCGCTTCCTACGCTTGTGGCTTCATACTCCCTCGTTCCAAACATGCTGGTCAATTCTTCCACGCTTTTATTGGTAATAGATACAACCGAAGGCTTTGCCCCTTCCGCTATCTGTGCAATCGTATAGCTTTCCGAAGACTGGGACATATTAGCAGCCGGCGCCGCAGGTCTTATCACATCTTTTAATTCCGACTCATTTACAGCCCGGTCTGCCCCATCGGCAACATCCGCTTCCCGTTCTGCCTCTTCTATAGTTAAAATATTAGACGCATCCTTTAATGCCTGATCTATGCCGCTTGCCTTTATCACTCCGATAAAAACCAATGACGCCGCCAGACCAAATGCCACGCCGCCGGCTAGAATGGAACACCCCTTTTTCAAAAAGGGATGGGATTTTTTCTGTTTTTTCTTTTTCTTTCCACCACCGTTTTCCGCAGGATTTATATCAGGAGCTGCACCGTAATAACCGGCGGAACCATGAAATTTGTTTTGGACATTTTGATTTTCTTCGTACATAACAAAACCTCTTTTCCTTTCCCGTACTGCCGGAAAATATTTTGATACTGTTAGGATAAAGAAAATATGTTATAAAACTATGTTTGTTTTGTGAAAAAAATGTGTTTTTATCCTCTTTCCAGACTGCTGTTGTCATACTGCCCGAAAAAGGCTTTTGCATATTTTCTGCCCGTCCGGCTTTCTAAATACCTTCCAATCACTCCATAATCCTCCCACATATGCATAGGGAAAACCTCTTTTACCGGAATCTGCGATAAAAAATAGTCCATGCCATAGCTGTAAGCCTCCTGCAGACGCGGATCTAAGGGAATAAAAGCTGCATCCAGCTGATTCTTTGTACCTGTTTCCTTTCTTTCCAACCTGCCCGATTCTTCTGCATCTTTTACTTCTTCTGTTTCTTTTATTTCTTTGGCTTCTTTTACTTCTTTGGCTTCTTTTTCCAACAATTCCTTTAAATAATGGATTTCCTCTTTATATATCCGTTCCTGCTGCCTGTTAAAGGCTTCCGTTTCCCCCTCCCAGTGCCACCAATTCAAATCCCCGCCATGGTACAGCCGTTCATTTTCCGTTTTTACATAAAAAGCAACGCCTGCATCCGTGGATTTCAGCGTATGGATAATAATATGCTCTTTCTCTTCTTCCGCTCCTTTTCCTTTCAGGGGTAAAATGAGTTCCTTATGGGGAGACATCCTGTGAATTTTTTCTTGAACCGCCGGATTTATGCCTCGCCTTTGTAAATAATTTTCACTCAGCTTAATATCATTGCCAAATACATATGCCACGCCGCCGGGATGATCCTGAAAATCAAATATTTTAAAGTCAAAATGATCCCGGTGCTTATGGCTGGCAAAGATAATCAGAGGCTTTTCCTTGGGAAAGGACGGCAGTTTTCCCTTGTAATAATCAAATAAGAGTATCGCTGACTCTGTTTCTACCAGAAAGCTGCTGTGATATAAATAGGTTATTTTC